>ERZ779957.89-NODE-89-length-39314-cov-2.97246_pt1 | contig 39314 bp, 36 predicted proteins | sample MGYA00511583_ERZ779957 | MGnify/ENA primary metagenome ERZ779957 (study PRJEB29588, sample SAMEA2146320) | human gut metagenome | biome: human gut; feature: human-associated habitat; material: faeces | place: Denmark | collected 2008/2010 ... | reverse complement strand
GGTTCTGTTTTGGTATATCTGTATCTGGATTTTGGCGCAGACGAAGAAAATGCGAATGAATTTTTCAAGGCATATTATAAATATAATCCGGCGGCATTGACGACATATGTAAAATCTTATGTATCATCTGTACAGTGGAACAGTGCACTTAACAGCAATAATAATAAGAATCTCTCCCTTGCGGGTAATGCATTTTATTTCAGCGGGGGCAATGTTGTATTCCAAGAAGATACGATTGCAAGTGATATGACATTTGATAAGCTGGATAAATCAATCAATTTTGCACAGGAATATGATGAAAAATATCAGTCATTGTTACATTCGCTGACAGCTGGTGTGACATCAACAGGACAGTTGGGAAATGATGTATATAAGAATTTAGTAGGGGATAATCTGGCTGCTATCGGAACATCAGCATTCAGAGATACAGACGGAAAAGAAGTTGCATATGTAACAAGTGAGGATTATGTATATGATAGTTCCAAGAGTGCAGATATGCATCTGATCGTTTCGGCAGGAGATGTTTGTCTGAAAAGAAATTTTACTGGACTTGTGATCACTGGAGGTAATGTGTATATTGGTGCAGGATGTAACGAGGTAAAATCAGACAGAGCAGCAGTTATAGCAGCGCTCAGAGCTGTGAATGACGCCGGAAAATATGCGTATGAAGTATTTGGCGTGGACGGACAGGTAAGTTACGCAGAGACTACAGGAACAGTAGCAAATGAATATATTGATCTGAGTGAATTGATCGTATATCAGAACTGGAAGAAAGAATAGGCGGTGCGGTATGAAAAAGAAAGATGCGGGTTTTACGTTGGTTGAACTGGTTGTCATTATGGGGATGCTTGCAATCTTTATTGGATTGTTCGCCTACAACATCAGTTCTATTACAGGATACACAGCGAAGGAGTGTTATAAAAAGATTTCTTCCGCAATTACAGAAAATAAGATCAAAGCACTTAGTAAGGCTGCCAATACCGGTGATATTTATCTTCAGATTTATCAGGATACAGCCAAGGATAGGGTGTATGTCAGAACGATAACAAATGCAACGACAACACCGAATGAGGAAAATACGACCAAGATCACCAAAAGAGGCGGTGTTAAGATTACATATGAAATAGATGGTGTATCTACTCCACAGGAAGCAACAGGTTCAGCTCCGCTGAATATTTGCTTTAACAGATCAACAGGAGCAATCATGGCAATCTCGCCGGATAACACAACACATAAGGTAACAGGTTCGGTAAGCACGGAATCTAAAATAAAATGTATCAATATTGTGGGAAAAACAAGGTCATATAAAATAGAACTGGTTCCAAGAACCGGTAAAGTAATAATGACGGGAAGATAAACGTAAGGGATAGCAGAGAACAGGGTAAGAAATGGAGGATTATGATAGTGAGAAAGAGAAAAACCAGAAATAATAAAGGTTTTAGTATGGTTGAACTGCTGGTGGCATTTGGAATCATGGGTGTGATCGTGACAACAGTCGGCTATATGATGACCACATCTTCCAAAACTTATAGTTCATTGAGTACAGAGTCACAGCTACAGTCGGAAGCACAGCTTGTAGCCAATGCAATTTCGGAGCTCGCAATTGATTCTTTTGATGCAGGAAATACACTGGAAGCAAAGTACGAGTGTAAGATTGACCCGGCAGTGAATGATTTTCTGGTATTGATGTCAAAGGATAAGGACGCAGGTAGCTATAAAAATATGAGATATCAGATAAGCCATGAAGGAAATGAATTATATCTGATTACCGAAGAATACAACAGTGCCACTAATTCATATGGTGCACATGATAAATCGTTACTGGGACAGTATATTACAGGGTTTACTGTGAATCTGAACCGCGTAAAGGATGACAATCTGATTGCGTTTCAACTTGTATATACAAAGAATGGCCGTTCCTATACAGGAGACTATCAGGTGTATATGAGAAATAAAGCATATGCAGATTCTGATAAAGCAGATCCGAGCTCGCCAACGTCTCAGTTTAGAAAACTGCTTCTGACACCTTCTACGATCATTATTGATATTAAAGGTAATCAGGCTACAGGTGTTGCAGAACCGGTAGGCTGGTACAGTGGAAAAGTAGATGCATCAGCAATGAAGTCTATGGCAACAAAGATTACATTTACAGCGACACCGTATTATTCAGGAAGTGTTCCGGACGAAACAAGTGCCTGGAAGCTGCAGAAAGCAGATTCCAGATTTTGGAAGCTTTCAACAGATAAGAGTGATGGTACATCTACAAAAGCTGCAACAACTGATCTGGAATGGGTATTACCGACGACCGGAGCTTCTATCAAGGATAGTCCGAATTCAGAATTTGAAGTAGTGGCAACACATACGACACCGGAAAATAATAGTAAGAGCCAGATCGCAAATGTTATGCTACGTATAGTCAGAAGCATTACAATGAATGCATCTGGTGTATCGGAATGGAAGACTGAGTATGAGGGAAGCAAGTATGGTTATGCAACCCGTGCGACAGATGCGCAGGGATATGTGACTGCAGGAAGTTCGATCACAATCATTCCATCTATTAATCAGTCAAATGTAAGTACGGATCTGACATGGCAGTTATATGTCAGCAGTGCAGACGCAAGCGATGCATGGGTGCTGTGTACTGATACAGGACTTGCGACATTAGGGAAAGGCAGTAATAAAAGCAATTCCGTAAAGCTTGGAAAGAATGCTACAAGTACGAAGCGCTTCAAAGTTGTTGCAACCTCAGTATTTGATCCGACTGTAAGCGGTGAATATATTTTTGGTATACTTCCGACAAAACAACCGGATCCATCACCGGGTGATCACAGCCGTGGATATAAGCTGAATTTTTGGGATTATGTTCAAAAACATAAGCCGCAAAGTGATGCACCAACGCCAACAAAGATTAAGAGTATTTCAATTCTTCCAGGTGGAGATGATACTGCAGTGACGGATGAAGATAAAAACAATGGTAATTTGAACGTAAAATACCATTGGGATCCAGCCACTAACACATTTTATGCAGATATTAATCAGTATTCATATAGTGCAGATCAGCGAAGGAACTTCTATAAGGGAAGAATATTATATATCTGGGTTACTTATGAGTATGAAAAAACAGATGATGACGGGCAGACGAGGACATATGAATATACAGGTAAGTTTGAATATGAACTAAAACAGGTAGAGATTGAACCAGTGGATAAAACTGGATCAGAGGATCAACCGGTTGGTTATCTCTGTATAAAGAAAGGAAAAACGAAAGAGTTAGAAACAAGGACTCATTATTATAATCTGACTGCTAGAAAAGAATGGGGAATGTATGTTAAAGAAAATTTAACAGGAAGCAGTGGGGCAATAGATTCCAATAGTACTGAATTCTCAACAAATCTGAATCGGGATGGTTGGGAAAATTCAAATCAATATTTAAGTTTGCGGGATACATCTACCTATGGTAATGCAAATTTATATAATGATGTAGCATCTGTAAGTATTGGTGCAAATTCATCAACAAAAGAATATCCTGTTAATTACTTGACTCTTCGAGTAACATTGGATGATTATTATAATTTGCCGGGAAATGATCCACATTCATATTACGATTACAGAGTTTATATAGCAAATGTAGAGGGTCAGGAGGTATACTTACCTGGACCTAGGGCTATATTGACTGGTTCTCCATCGACAACAATTGGATGGCCCAAAGATATACCGGAAACAGAAAGTAATGCTGTAACGATTACAGGTATTTCAACAGATGGTATTTATGTGAAAAATCAGGCAAAAGTTTATAAAGACGGTAAAAAGTATAAATGTATTTACAATTCACATACCTATACTTATGATGCAACAAATAATTATTGGAAAAAATGATGCTATGTAATACCTGACGGGAGAGTTTATGAAGATGAATGGAAAACGTAAAAAGATAATAGTAGGGATGACAGGATTTTGTCTGGCTATTGTAATCTTTGCACTTGAAGTAATCAATAATGTAACGGATGTGCAGGCGGAAACAAGGGTATTTGCTAAAATTGCAGATACTTATAAGACAAATGGAACTTTTACAATATTGGAAATTGAGCCAACGAATGAGACATATAGCTTTTCAATTCAAAATTCGGGAAATTATAATGTTTCTAAACAGGGAGAACTAGGCTATTTTTCATCCACTCCAAGACGTGGTAGATGGGGAGAAGGATTAAAAAATGGTGTTCTGCAGACTCAGCTGGGTGCACGTTATGGAAATCCCAATCTGACGTATGATGATGCTTCTTATGGCAGTATCATTTATGAAATGAGATCTTATGGTATGATCAGACCAGACGGAACCGATGCTCAGGGAATAGGGACAGGAATTGGAGAGTATCCAATTTATTCCAACCGTGGTGCAATTTTTTCATCCTATAAATCAGATACATGTATTTATGAATATTCTGATACCTATGCACTTGGCGTTTATTCGGATCAGCAGGGCGGTGGCTATCAGTTGGCAGATGGCTATAAGTTGGATGAAGATGGCTGGATCTGCCGTGTAACGGAGAAAACAGTCAGCGCAAATGAATTGCCTGATTTTCCAACGATCATTGAAACGATCAGTGAAAACAGTATTTATAAAATTGAAGTTTTGGAACGTTTAACAGATGCTGAGATGGATAATTCCAAGGTGCAGCTTCCGACTGCAGCAGATGGTACAGCTCTGATTACAAAGGCAGCTGTTGGACAGGGCAATGTGAAATTTACAAGATCTCTGAATGCAACATCTGATAAGCAATATTATGGTTATACAGATCTGTCATTATTCTATGCGAAGTCAATCTATGGTGATCCGTTTTATAATAGTGACTGGTTTAGAGAATATGTGTTTGGTAGCAATAAACGCTTTAAAGATATGAAAATTGAATACATCACAAAAGCGGCAAATGAAGTAACCGCAGAGATGATTGATAGTGCAGATCTTATCTATATTAATGGAAAAGATAGCAATTTCTGTTATGTTGATTCCCAGAATGTGGAACATATTTGCGATTTATCACAAGTTGCAATGGAACATCTGTATAATAAGGTAAGTGCAGATCATAAAGCATTGATGATGGATTACTTAGGCTATGGAGAAAGTCTGAAAACTAATATCAGTAAGCTGGCCTTATTGTTATGGCAGGAGGAAGTTACCTCAATTGTAACAAAGGCTTCCGAGCTTGGCGTGTATAATAGTGATACCCAGTATATTACAGATATTAGTAAACTCTTTACCGATGCAGATTTTGTGAAAAAATTACAAAATTCCTTACTGAATGGTGCAAATGGTAATTTTGTGACGGGCAATGTATATGTTTATAATCATCATCTGGCAGATTTTGAAAGTCCAAAATCTATGGTGGATGCCTATGATAATTTTGCCAATGGTGATTTTAATTCTAAATATACATCACAGGCAGCAACAGATGGTTTTGGAGAGGTGCTTAATTACATCAATGCAACAAATAAAAATTCATTAACTGATACGATGCCATCTTATGTAACACCTGCTGTTGCAATCCAGTACATTTTGGTAAGTGACGGAAAGGGACTTGCGATTGCAAAGAGCAGCTTGCGGGTATTGGAGATTGAGCCGACAACAAAGTTCTTATTTAATGAGAATCGTGGATCTGAAATGTATGGAGACTTGGATCCTGACAGTATTTACAGAGTCAATAGAGATAATTTTGTGAATGCTAATCTGAGCTCTTATTATAATGATAAAAAGAAGTACATTACATTCACTTCCATGACAATTGACGAGTTTAATGGAAAGAACGAAGATTTATCCGGAAACTATGACCTTATTTATATTGGTAGTGAAACAGGTATAAATACAGACGACAGTTTGTTTTATGTAGCAGACGTCGTAACAAAGAATGTAGAAAATGGGATTTACAAAGCAGATGCTTTTGTTACACAAAAACTGCCGGTATATAATGATCCTGCCATGACGGGAATGGTATATTATAATATTGGCGACACTGTTACAGTGGATGCTATCAGTGGATATCTAGATGCAAAAGGAAGCAATGCAAGATATGCCGCAAGAGATCTGACAAGGGATAAGCTTCAAAAACTTGAGAAGTATCTGGATGCAGATGGGCTTGTAATGGTAGCCGGAGACCTGGTGGGAAATGTAGGAACCGCTGGCAATCAGATGGTAAATCCGACAGCAATTTCATCCGGTAAGACAAGAGATACGGAAAAATACGATAAGGGAAGAGTGGATTCAGCTTCCAATATGTATGAATTCTTGAATTATGGTTTAGGATATCGATTTGATTCTGCAGATGGTACTTATAAGAATAACTCAGGAAGTGAAGCATATACTATTTACAATAATTTTGTAAGTTTGAGTTCTGTTGCAGCAGGTGTAGTGATAAAAGATAACCTTAGCCAGTATGTATCAACTGATATGTTAAGTCTTGAGATGACGGAGCAACCAACAGAATATGCATATCAGATCAAACAGAATGCTGCAAATTCATATACTGCAATTGATGAGGATACCATTCAGTATCTGGATGCAGGTGTAACTACTGGCAGAGCATTAACGTTCAAATTTAAAGTGCATGCAGAAAAAACAGTTACAACCAGTGATTCAACGTACACGCCAAGATTATATATTGATATTAACAATGATGGAAAATTCTCAGAAGCTGTTGATGATATTAAGGATATGACTGTTTCTGTGGTTGCAACAGGAAAAGAAGCGACAAAAAGAGATGATGGGACTTATATTATTGACACAGATGTAGAATATGAACTAAAGAGAGATATATCAGATGAATTAAGCGGTATTCTGAAATGGAAACTGGATGTACAGTCCAATGCATATAAAAATTCACATGTATACGAAGAAGGATATACGTATGCGAAGAATATTACTGGACAGGAGAGGGTAATCAAGATATTACAGATCACAGCAGATGGTAATAATAGTACGTTGAATTTGCAAAATGAACTAGCAGCAGAGGATGCTAATGGAAACAGTACATCTAAACTGGGCAATTATCTCTCCAATATACCAGATTGCAAAGTAGTTGCTAGAACAATGACATTTTCGGATTTCCAGACAAAGTTTCAGGAAAGTTATGCAGCATCGAATACGAATAAATCTCTGGAGGAATATGCGAAAGAGTATTTCAATACGATTGAAATTGTAAAGGGTTCTTCTACAGCGGACGGAACGGATGCTGATAAAAAGGATGATGCTGGAAATACAGGAATTTATGGAACTAATATGTTGATATTAGGAGCTGGTAGTGTATATGCAAATGCTACCAATGCAAATGCTATTAAGGCGATTGAAGCATATGTGGACAGTGGATTACCAACCTTGTTTACGAGCCAGTTCATACAGTATGATCCAGCAAGCCAGCAGGTAAAACAACTTCGTCATGAGGCTGGGATGGATCGATATGGCGTAATGCAGAATATCGATAATGGGAAATTGGTAGATATTTCCTTAAACAAAGGTGTAGCATATTTACATGATGGAAACAGTTATAACAGAACTGCGGATGCGGATAAAGCAAAAGTCAGTCTTATTGAAAATACAGGTAAGACTGTTGCATATCAGCCGGGGAATGAAAGGTCCTTGTTATTATGGACAACACAGGGTATTAGTAATACATTATTAACGGAGCTGAGAAATGCGGAAGAAGATAATAAGTGGTTGAACAGCGATGCAGTAGAAAATTATAACTTAGACTGGAAGAAGTCATATACGGTTGAACAGTTAAATGGAGGACAGATTACAGAATATCCATATACGTTGCCAGAGCACTTTGATGTGAGTGAGACAAATACACCATACTTCCAGTTGGATTTGGATTCTGATACCGATGCTGATATGGAATCTGATGTAACTGTATGGTATACATTAGGTGGTGTAAAGTCTGGAAATTATGATCCATTTGGGGATGATGTAGGAGGACCGGATCCGGCTAATGGCTACTATGTTTACAATAAGGGCAGTGTAACATATCTTGGTATTGGAACTGCAAGTCTGGCAAGTGGGTCAGATGCAGAAATGCAGTTGTTTGTTAATACGTTGTGTGCATCCTTTAATGCAAGTCTGACAAAGCCTGCTATTGGATTTTTTGAAACAACGGATACGAACGCAGCACCTATTACAGGTATTTCAATTCCATATGATAAAAATGTGACGAATCCGAATGATTCTGCAGCTGTAATTGATTCTTCTATTCTGACAAATGCAGATGGAAGCAGAAAATATCAGTTTGTGGATCCAAATGCAAATCCAAATGCTATTGCAAGTGGAACACCGGTATATTTCAGACTGGATGACATGAATTTTATTGATGGTCAGAAATATATGGCAATTCGGTATTACTTGAAGATTGATAATACAACATTTGGTAAAAAGAAGGTTGGAGATACGGTAAGACTGTCTGATGGCACAAATGGAACGATTTCTGAGATTACAGTAGATGACGTAGCAGTCAGAGTAGTAGATATATCATCAAAGATTAATACATACACTGTATCCAATGGACAGTTAAAGGATATTATTACAACAAAAGATTCACTTGGAAGAACATCAGAACTTGCAAGTGGTACAACATATGGACTGTATCTGCCGCTGTATTATCTGAATGAAACAGGATCCTTTACCATTTATATGGAAGCGCAGACAACTGTTAAGTCAACAGCAGATGGTACTTCGTATACAGAAGAGGTTGAAAAGATGGCATATCAGCCACTTACGATCACAAAGACAGATCTCTTAGATCTCGACTAATTACAGATCAAAACACAGAAGGGAAGGCGAACGCCTTCCCTTTTTTAGCCAGATTTGTCAAAAAAGATACCGAAAATGCGGCAAACGGAAAAAAAACTTTACACATCCTTTTTTTTAGTGTATAGTTTGAAACGATTATTACAGGACATTAGGGGAAGTAGTATGGCAAAGTATTTGGTTATTGTGGAATCACCGGCAAAGGTGAAGACAATTAAAAAGTTTTTGGGCAGCAATTATGAGGTCATGGCGAGTAACGGACATGTCAGAGACCTGCCTAAGAGTCAGATGGGAATTGATATCGAGCATGATTTTGAACCGAAATATATTACGATCCGTGGTAAAGGGGATATATTAGCAGCGCTTCGTAAGGAAGTGAAGAAAGCAGATAAGATTTATCTCGCAACTGACCCTGACCGCGAGGGAGAGGCAATTTCATGGCATTTATATATTGCACTGAAGCTGGAAAATAAGAAGGTTTATCGTATTACCTTCAATGAGATCACAAAGAATGCAGTCAAGGAATCGCTGAAGCATCCGCGTGAGATCGATATGGGACTTGTGGATGCACAGCAGGCACGTCGTGTACTGGACCGTATGGTAGGGTATCAGATCTCACCGCTTCTGTGGGCGAAGGTAAAGAGAGGACTTTCCGCAGGCCGTGTACAGTCTGTGGCACTTCGTATTATCTGCGACAGGGAAGATGAGATCAATGCATTTATTCCGGAAGAATACTGGACAGTGGATGCGCTGCTTTCCGTTCCGGGAGAGAAAAAGCCGCTTACCGCGCATTTTTACGGGACAACAAAGGAAAAGATGACGATTTCTTCTAAGGAAGAAATGGAGAAGATAGAGAAAGACCTGAAAGGCGCAGCCTATCAGGTGACAGATGTGAAGAAGGGGGAACGTGTGAAGAAAGCACCGCTTCCTTTTACGACATCTACTTTGCAGCAGGAAGCCAGCAAGGTGCTGAATTTTTCAACACAGAAAACCATGCGTATTGCGCAGCAGTTATATGAAGGCGTGGAGATCAAGGGCAGTGGTACGGTCGGTCTGATCACCTATCTGCGTACGGATTCTACCCGCGTATCGGAAGAAGCTGAGGCAATGAGCCATAAGTTTATTACGGAAAACTATGGCGGCGAATATGCGGCTGATGTGCATACCAAGGAGAAGGAAGGCAAAAAGATCCAGGATGCGCATGAAGCGATCCGCCCGACGGATATCGAGCGAGTTCCGTCCGAGATCAAGGATTCTCTGTCGCGTGAACAGTTCAGACTGTATCAGCTGATCTGGAAGCGTTTTACCGCGAGCAGAATGGCATCTGCAGTTTATGAGACAACCTCTGTAAAGATCGATGCAAACGGATATCGTTTCACGGTAGCAGCTTCCAAAGTGAAATTTGACGGTTTTATGAGTGTTTATACACAGGAAGAGGATGAAAAGGCAGAAGGGAATAAGATGCTGGGCAGTCTGGATGAACACACAAAGCTTTCCTGGGAGAGCTTTGACAGTAAGCAGCATTTTACACAGCCGCCTGCACATTATACGGAAGCAAGTCTGGTCAGGACACTGGAGGAGCAGGGCATCGGACGTCCGAGTACGTATGCACCAACGATCACAACGATCCTTGCCAGAAGATATATTGTAAAGGAAGCAAAGAATCTGTATGTAACAGAGCTTGGAGAAGCGGTCAACAATATTATGAAGACAGCCTTCCCGAGTATTGTAGATGTCAGCTTTACGGCGAATATGGAATCACTGCTTGATTCCGTGGAAGAGGGTGGCGTCAACTGGAAGGTGGTTGTTTCCAATTTCTATCCGGATCTGCATGAGGCCGTGGAAAAGGCAGAAAAAGAGCTTGAGTCTGTCAAGATCGAGGATGAGGTTTCGGATGTTGTCTGTGACCAGTGTGGTAGACAGATGGTCATTAAATATGGACCGCATGGAAAATTCCTGGCGTGTCCGGGCTTCCCGGAATGTCGCAACACAAAGCCGTATCTGGAGAAGATCGGCGTGAAATGCCCGAAATGCGGGAAAGAGGTTGTGATCCGTAAGACGAAGAAAGGCAGACGTTATTATGGCTGTGAGGATAATCCGGCCTGTGATTTCATGGTATGGCAGCGCCCGAGCAATAAGCTTTGCCCGAAATGCGGAAATGTACTTGTAGAAAAGGGAAATCAGCTTGTTTGTTCTGCAGAGGGCTGCGGTTATAAAGAAAAGAAAGAAACAAAAGAAGCATAAGATTCTGAGAGGTAATTGTCCGATTTTATTGTAAAATCGGACAATTTGTGTTATTATACATATAAATTCTGAATATTATATGCGAAAGCGCTATATGACAGATTGATCCGGGTGCGAATGATAAGAGCAAGAGGGAATGAAAATGAGCAGTGTACAATTATTGGATAAAACCAGAAAGATCGGGAAGTTACTTCACAACAACAATTCCAGTAAGGTCGTATTTAATGATATCTGCAATGTGTTAAAAGAGATCCTGCAGTCGAATGTACTGGTGATCAGCAAAAAGGGCAAGATCCTCGGTGTTGGCAGGACAGATGGGATCGAGACGCTGGATGAGCTGTTTGAAAGCAAGGTCGGCGTCTTTGTGGACAGTCTTTTGAATGAGCGGTTTTTAAGCGTGTTGTCGACAAAGGAAAATGTCAATCTGGAAACGCTCGGTTATGAGGGAGAAAAGGCGCACCAGTATAAAGCACTTCTGTCCCCGATCGATATTGCGGGAGAGAGGCTGGGTACACTTTTTATTTATAAGAAGCAGCAGGAATATGAAATCGATGATATTATCCTCTGTGAGTACGGAACAACTGTAGTCGGACTGGAAATGCTACGTTCAGTCAATGAAGAAAGTGCAGAAGAAGTCAGAAAAAGAGCCGTTGTGAAATCCGCGCTCAGCACGCTTTCCCAGTCGGAGCTGGAAGCGATCATCCATATATTTGATGAGCTAGGTGGCATGGAAGGCATTTTGGTGGCGAGCAAGATCGCAGACAGGATCGGCATTACAAGATCGGTTATCGTCAATGCCCTGCGGAAGTTTGAGAGTGCGGGTGTGATCGAATCCAGATCTTCGGGAATGAAGGGTACGTATATCAAGGTTGTCAATGATCTGGTATATGAAGAGCTGGATCGTGTGAAAAAAAATATGTAACAGAATAGACGGAGAAAGGGAATTCTCGGGCTTGGAAAGGGGTTTTGTGATGCAGGATCTGTTTCCGGGCCTGTTTTTTTTCCAAGAAATCCTTGTGTTTTTTGCGTTTTAATTTATAATGGAATAAGGTAGGCTTATTAGATGAAATGAGGTGTTAAAGTGATCAACTCCAATATTTATGATTATGTAAATGTGCTGGATAAGGCGGCAGATGCTTCCTGGATGAGACAGGAGGCAATCTCCAACAATATTGCAAATGTGAATACACCCGGCTATAAAAGGCAGGACGTGGCGTTTGAGGACAGCCTGCAGGAGGCGATCAGTAATTCACGTTACAGATCAACAGACGAAAAGGTGGCAAATTTAAGCAAGGCAGATCTTAGGATCCGCAGCTATACGGACAGCTCCGGCTTCTCCTACCGTCTGGATGGCAATAATGTAGATATCGATACAGAAAATGCTGCACTGGCCAGAAACCAGCTGAAGTACAATGCGCTGGTTGACAGCATCAATCATGAGTTCTCCATGATCAAGGCAGTGACACAGTAGAGTAGGAGGAAGTTATGAGTATATTTGATTCTTTCAGCATCAATGCCTCCGGTCTGACAGCTGAGCGGTACCGGATGGATGTGATCTCGGAAAATATAGCCAATATCGATACCACAAGAACAGAAGACGGAACCCCTTACCGCCGCAAACTTGTGACATTTGAAGAAAAAGGCAAAAACGGGACATTTGCATCTGCGCTGGCAAAGGCAAAAGGGGATTATATCGGTGGCGGTGTACGTGTCGGAAAGACTTATGAAGATACAGAAACGGAAATGAAAATGGTATATGATCCGTCCCATCCGGATGCGGATGAAAACGGATATGTGACATATCCGAACGTCAATGTTATTACGGAAATGACAGACTTGATCGATGCCAGCCGTTCCTACGAGGCGAATGCGACGGCATTTTCCACCAGTAAGAGCATGGCTGTCAAAGGTCTGGAGATGGCACAGTAAGATTTGTAAAGGGAGAGAATAACAATGGATATTACCTCGTTGTATAATGTCAGCAGCGGTGTGATCAAAAATGCTCTGCAGACAGAAGACCCAGGAAAGGTAAATGACAAAAGCAGTGATGCGTTTGGCGGTTTTTTGTCTGCTGCCATGGATAACATCACACAGGCAAATGCATATATATCAGATGCAGAGGATGAAAAGGTAAAGCTTGCAATGGGAGAGACGGAAAATACGCATGATCTTACGATTGCATTGCAAAAAGCATCTGCTGCGATCTCTTATACGGTAGCGATCAGGGATAAATTTCTGGAGTCCTACCGGACCATCATGAATATTCAGATTTAATATGGAAAAGTAGGAGACGAAAATGGCAGATAAATTAAAACAGATTCCAAAGAAGCTTCTGGACTGGTGGAATAAATTCAGCCCGAAGCAGAAAACAATTCTTGTCTGTGCGCTGGCAGGTGTGATCCTGACGGTTTCTATTGTGGCATATGTTCTGACAAGACCGCAATATACACTGGTTGCAAATTGTGAAACAACAAAGGATGCATCCGATGCGACAGCACTTTTAGCGGATAATAGTATTACATATAAGACATCGGATGATGCACTTTCTATTTATGTCCTGTCCGGACAGGCTTCCCAGGCGCGTATGGTGCTTGGTGCCAATGATATTTCGACTGCGGTTCCGCAGATTGATGATGTGACCTCCGGCGGACTTTCCACGACAGAGTCGGATAAGCAGAAACGCTACATTGTATACAAGCAGAAAATGATGGAGCAGGATCTGCAGACGATCGATGTTATTGATAAGGCACATGTGACATTCAGTATTCCTGAAAATGACGGTACGCTGATTCAGCAGAATACAGATTCTTCTGCTTCCGTTGTGCTGGAATTAAATGGGGAACTGGGCAGTGATAAAGCATCTGCGATCGCGCATATGATCGCAACTTCTCTCGGTAACAGCAGCACGGATAATGTAACGATCATCGATTCCCTCGGTAATCTCCTGTATTCCGGTGAGACGCAGGCACAGGGCACAGGCAATGCGAGTACGCAGTTTGCGGTAAAACAGGATGCGGAAAATATCGTCAAGCAGGAAGTAAAGAGTGTGCTGATTGGTACAAACCTGTATGATAATATCGAGGTTGCCAGCAATCTGGCGCTGGATTTTTCAACGTATAAAACGACAGAGCACAATTACTCCGCCCCGGACGGGCAGACGCAGGGCATGCTTGCCTCAGAGGACACCTACAATTCAGAAGCGGCCAATGGCGTGGCAGGCACACCCGGTACGACTTCCAATGATCAGGACGGTACTTATGTGATCGAGGATGGCAGCAACAGCTCCGAGACAGTAACGGAGGAATCCAGAAAGTATCTGCCGGATGAAAAGATCACAGAACAGAATATTCCGGCGGGATTGATCCAGTATGACAGTTCTTCTGTATCTGTAACGGCGAAAAAGCTGCATATCTACAAAGAAGAGGATATTCAAAGTCAGGGGCTTCTGACGAATATGACATGGGATGAGTACAAGGCGGCAAACGGTGAGCAGACAAAGCTGACGGTGGATGATGATGTATACAGCATTGTAAGCAATGCAACCGGTATCCCGACAGCAAATATTGCAATCGTTGCTTATGATGTACCGGTATTTATCGATAAAGAAGGTTCTTCGATAAAAGCAACGGATATTGTTCAGGTGATCCTGATCATTGCAATCCTGGCTGTGCTGGCATTTGTTGTGATCAGAAGCATGCGTGCGCAGAAAGCGGATCAGCAGGAGGAAGAGCTTGCAGTGGAATCACTGCTGCAGTCTACACCGCAGGAAGACCTGGAAGATATTGAGCTGGAATCCAAATCGGAGGAACGTAAGCTCATTGAAAAATTTGTGGATGAAAATCCCGAAGCAGTTGCAAATTTACTGCGCAACTGGCTGACGGAAGACTGGGGGTAGCCCATGGGTAAAAATGGAGATTCGGAGATCAGCGGCGTACAGAAGGCGGCAATCCTTCTGATCGCACTCGGCCCTGAGAAGTCCTCTCAGATCTTCAAGCATCTGAAGGAAGAGGAAATCGAAGAACTGACGCTGGAGATTGCCAATACAAAAAGCATTACAACACAGACAAAAGATGAAGTGATCAAGGAGTTTTACGAGATCTGTCTGGCGCAGCAGTATATCGCGGAAGGCGGTATCGGATACGCCAAAGAACTTCTGGAAAATGCGCTTGGTACGGATAAGGCGATGGAAGTCATCGGCCGGCTGACCGCATCTCTGCAGGTAAAACCGTTTGAGTTTGTCAGAAAGGCAGATGCTTCCCAGCTTCTGAACTTCATTCAGGATGAGCATCCGCAGACGATCGCACTTATTCTTTCTTATCTGCCGGCGGGACAGGCAGCACAGATCATTTCCGCACTGCCACCGGACAGACAGGCAGATGTGGCAATGCGTATCGCGACAATGGACAGAACAAGCCCGGATGTCATCAAAGAGGTAGAGCGCGTGCTGGAAACAAAGCTGGCATCGCTTGTCAACCAGGAATACAACGTGATCGGCGGCGTCGATGCAGTCGTCGAGATCTTAAATACAGTAGACAGAGGAACAGAGAAGCATATCATGGAATCTATGGAGATCGAAGAGCCGGAGCTGGCAGACGAGATCCGCAAGAAGATGTTTGTCTTCGAGGATATCCTGCTGCTTGATGACCGTGCGATCCAGAGAGTGCTGCGTGATGTAGATAATTCTGATCTGGCAATCGCCTTAAAGGGTGCAAACGAACAGGTACAGAATGCAATCTTTAACAACCTGTCCAAACGTCTGGCTTCCATGATCAAGGAAGATATGGATTTCATGGGACCTGTCAGAATGAAGGATGTAGAGGAAGCACAGCAGAAGATCGTCAATATTATCAGAAAGCTGGAGGATTCTGCTGAGATCGTTATTTCCAGAGGCGGAGGTGACGAGATCATTGTCTAGTCAGAGTTTATTTAAAGCGGGATTTGTGAAGCTGGATGCGGATGCTGTCCGTGTGATCAATTCCAATGACAGAATTTCCCAAAGGCTGGAATCCCTTCGGGAAATGCCTTCTTATCCGAATGAGATCATGGAGGAAGAAGAGGCATACATGGATGAAGCGGAAAATGATGAGACGGCTGCAGCAGAGCCGGACGTACAGTCTGATGCGCAGCTGATAGAAAGCTCGCTGAATGAAAATGCAACGAGGCTGATCGAGCAGGCAAACAGCCGCGCAGAGCAGATCATAGCAGAGGCAAATGCACAGGCACAGCAGATCATCGCAGATGCACAGGCGCAGAGCCAGGCAGATGCGGGACGTGCGCTGGAACAGGCACAGCAGCAGGGCTATACACAAGGGTATAGCGAGGGAAATCAGAAGGCGGTGCAGGAAACACAGGCAAAAATGGCAGAGCTTTCTGAAAAGGAAGCAGCCATGGAGCGGGAGTATCAGGAAAAGCTGGACAATGTGGAGCCATATCTGGTCGACAAGCTGACTGATATTTACGACCATATTTTTGCGGTAGATCTGTCAGAATACAGAAATGTGATATTCCATCTGATCAGCAACACGCTGCATGCACTGGAGAATACAGATACTTATCTGATCCATGTATCCGAGCAGGACTATCAGTTTGTCAGTATGCAGAAGACACAGATCGCCGAGGATGGAGGCGTTAAGCCATCCATGCTTGAATTTGTGGAGGACCGGACGCTTGGGAAGAATGAGTGTCTGATCGAAACACCGGATGGCATATATGACTGCAGTCTTTCCGTGCAGCTTTCAGAACTGAAACGGAAGCTGCTTTTGTTGTCCTATTCGGGAGCAAAGGAGCAATGAGTGTGTCAGATACATGTGTGAATATTGAAAAATATGATGAATTAAAGGAAGAGCTTTATTTTAAAAGACTGGGAAAGATCGCAGGTGTGGTTGGTCTGACGATAGAATCGGTAGGACCGGATGCCAGATTGGGCGATCTTTGCCGCATTTATAAGAGCGGACGTTGCGGAGATTATATTTCTGCAGAGGTTGTCGGCTTTAAAGACGGACTGACGCTGCTCATGCCTTATGAGGTGACGGACGGTATCGGTGGTGGCTGTATTGTGGAAAACGAAGGCTGCCCGCTGACGGTGCATGTAGGACCTTCTTTACTGGGGAAAACACTGGATGGCCTTGGCAGACTTCCGGATGGCAGTTTCCCACAGGGAATGGAGTATCCGGTAGAAGCACCGCCGCCTGATCCGATGGCAAGAGAGATCATCGATACCGTGCTTCCGCTTGGTGTAAAGGCGGTAGACGGACTGATCACAGTCGGAAAAGGACAGCGCATCGGCATTTTTGCCGGCTCCGGTGTCGGTAAATCTACCTTAATGGGTATGTTTGCCCGCAATACAAAAGCGGATATCAATGTGATCGCACTGATCGGAGAACGAGGCAGGGAAGTGCGGGAATTTATAGAGAGAGACCTCGGAGAAGAGGGAATGCGGCGTTCGGTCGTTGTTGTGGCGACTTCCGATAAACCGGCGCTGGAACGTAATAAAGCTGCCAAGACGGCTACGGCGATTGCAGAGTATTTCCGCGATCAGGGAAAGGATGTCCTTCTGATGATGGATTCCCTGACACGTTTCAGCATGGCACAGCGTGAGATTGGACTGGCAAGCGGAGAACCGCCGGTAACAAGAGGTTATCCGCCGAGCGTGTACTCGGAAATGCCGAAGCTTTTAGAGCGCGCGGGACGTTCTGATAAAGGTTCGATCACCGGACTGTATACTGTCCTGGTGGACGGTGATGATTTTAACGAACCGATCACGGATACGGCTAGAAGTATTCTGGACGGGCATATTATGCTGGATCGAAAGCTGGCACATAAGAACCATTATCCTGCGATCGATATTTTGCAGAGTATTTCCCGTTGCATGAGCCAGATCGCGGCGAAGGAGCATAAACAGGCAGCAGGTAAGCTGAAAAATGTTATGGCAACTTATCATGAAGCGGAAGATCTGATCAATATTGGAGCCTATAAAAAGGGCAGCAATCCCGATATCGATTATGCAATCGAGAAGATCGGCGCGGTAAATGATTATGTCATGCAGCAGACGGATGAAAAGTTTGAATTTGAAGAAGAAGTCAATATGCTGGAGCAGATATTTGAAGCCTGACAGGCAGGGGAATAAGCAATGGCAAAATTCCGGTATCGGATGCAGAATATATTAAATATCAAAGAAAAGCTGGAGATGCAGGCAAAAAATGAATTCGCGGCTGCCAATATGGAGCTTTTAGAAGAGCAGGAGCGGCTTTCTGTGATGCTGCAGGAAAATGCGGCGCTGCAGGAGGAAGGCAGAAAACTCAGGCAGAAGGAAAGTCTCAGTATCCGGGATATTGCGGATAACAGCCTTTCTGTTTCTCTGATGAAAGAAAAAATGAAAAGACAGGCACTTGCCATTCATCGGGCAGAGCAGAAGGTGGAAGAAAAGCGAAAGGCAATGACGGATCTGATGCAGGAGAGAAAAACGCAGGAGGTTTTGCGGGATAAGGCGTTTGAAGTCTTTCTGCAGGAGGAAAAGGCGGAAGAAGGAAAGCAGATCGACCAGCTGACCAGCTATACATACGGACAGAAGGCAAAGAAGGAAGAGAGCAGGTGACAAAATGGAAGATACGGAGAAACAGACAACAGATCTGAAAGCTGATAAAAAACGGCTGAAGGATGAAAAAAATAAACTAAAGCAGGAACAGAAGAAGCAGCGGAAAGAAGCCCGGGCGCGTGCAAAAGAAATTGCACTGGAGGAAGCACAGCTTGATGATGATTCGGAAGGAAATCCTGCATCCGTCATATTGATCACGATCGTGATCGTGGCGATCTGGCTTCTGATCCTTGGACTTCTGATCAAACTGGATGTGGGAGGCTTTGGCAGCAATGTCATGACACCGATCCTGAGAAATGTACCGGTCGTCAATAAGATCCTGCCGGCATCGGAATCTGCGGCCGATGAGAGTGGATATGAAGGGTACAGCTCTTTGCAGGAGGCGGTCGACCAGATCAAGACACTGGAGCTTCAGCTTTCCGCAGCGACAGCGGAATCGCAGACGGATGAGACGACGATCGCGCAGATGCAGGCAGAGATCGAAAGACTGAAAACGTTCGAAAATAACCAGCTGGAATTTCAGAAGATCAAAAATGAATTTTATCAGGAAGTTGTTTATGCGGAAAAAGGACCGGGCGCAGACGAATATGCCAAGTATTATGAGTCTATGGATCCGACGACAGCAGAGGCGCTATATAAAGAGGTTGTCGCCAAACAGCAGGAAACGACGGAAATACAGGATTATGCAGCTGCATATTCCGCAATGAAGCCAAAAGAGGCAGCAGCGATCTTTGAATCCATGACGGATAATCTTCAGCTGGTTGCCCGGATTCTGGGTGTGATGTCAGCAGACGACAGAGGAAAGATACTTGGCGTGATGGACGCGGCAGTAGCGGCGCGAGTTACAAAAATTATGGATCCGGAAAGCTAATATTTGTGCCCGGACGACCGATATAAATAATAGAGTTCTGTACAGATACGGAGCTCAAAAATCGGAAGGAAAGGAGGAGCCATATGACAAGTAATGCAATTAGCAATCTTGCAGGGGCGACAGGGTATCAGATGAGTGCTCCAAAGGCGCAGCAGAATGCGGAACAGAGTTTTTCGGATATGCTCAGACAGACAGCCCCGACAGTGCAAGGTCCGGCAGATGGTGTACAGCAGACTGCGCAGCCGGTAAAAGAACAGCCGAAGCAGACAGATCAGCAGCAGACGGATACGCAGCCGACTGACAATCAGCAGACAGATGAAGCCAAAGAGCCAAAGACACAGGATGCGCAAAAATCTGCAGAAAAGGAACAGGTGCAGCAGACGGAAGAAACCGCTGCAGAAGAACCGAAGCAGGAAGAAGAAACCGGAGAACCGGATGCGGTATTGCTTTCGGATGTGATGCAGCAGATCCTGCAGCAGATCACGGAGCAGCTCGGTGTTTCGCCGGAAGAAGTTCTGCAGGCGATGGATGCACTTGGTATTTCCGCGGAAGATCTTTCGCAGAATATGGCAGCACTATTGTCAGAGCTGACAGGTACGGATCAGATGGCGGTTCTGACGGATGAATCGCTTTATACACAGGTAAGTGATCTGGCAAATGCGGTAGAGCAGACGATTGAAGAGCTGGCAGATACTTTGGGGATGGATAAAGAGCAGCTGACAACACTTCTGCAAGACAGCGTAAAGGAACCGGAAGAGCCGGTTATTGTAGTGGAACAGGAATCTGCAGCACCTGTTACCGATATGCAGCAGGAAAGCACAGGCGATCAGGAAGTACAGACGGCAACGACCACAGATATCGAGGCAGAGCAGCCGCGTGAGACAAAGAGAGACGAAAACGGTAATATGCAGCAGCAGATGCAGGATATGCAAAAGCCCGCAGAAAATCTGCAGCAGACGCAGGGCAGTGCAATAGCGGCAGAACAGACGACAGAGCGGTTTGGCCTGCAAAGGACACAAAAGATCATAGATCAGATTGCGGATTATGTGAAGATACATTCGAGCGAAAAGCTCACTTCAATGGAGATCGCGCTAAATCCGGCAAGTCTTGGCAGTGTGAACCTGCACGTATCCTCAAAGGGTGGTGTGATCAGCGCACAGCTGTATGCACAGGATGAGGCAGTCAGGGCAGCTCTGGAGAGCCAGGTGGCAGCATTGAAGGAATCGTTGGAAGCACAGGGCATGAAGGTAGATGCGATCGAAATTACGGAGCACAGCCATCAGCTGGAACAGAATCTGGATCAGAACGGCGGGCAGCAGGAAAGTGCAGAAGCACAGAAAAAGTCAGGCAGAAGACTTTTAAATCTGGATGAACTTCCGGAAGAGGAAGCCTATGAAGAGGAAATGACACAGGCAGAAAAACTGCAGATTGAAATGATGCGGATGGGCGGTAACAAACTGAACTTCCAAGTATAAAAGAAAGGAGAGAAGCATGGGCGTAGCAGCAATTGTAGAAGATGGCAAGATCAAAAATGCAACATCGACAACAAGTACAAAGGAAAAATCCTCAACACTCGGCAAAGATGATTTCCTGCAGCTTTTAGTAGCGCAGATGAAATTTCAGGATCCGCTTGAGCCGACTTCCAATACGGAATACATAGCACAGTATGCGACGTTCTCGGAAGTGGAACAGATCCAGAATATGAGCAAGAGCATGGATCTGAGCAGAGCCTCAAGCCTTGTCGGACAGACCGTACAGATCACTTCCACGGATGATAACGGCAAAGAAACGACGAAGATGGGTAAAGTGGATTATGTAAAATATGAGAACGGAAAAGCAATGGTTTCCGTTGATGAGGAACTGTACTCTCTGGATGATGTGACTTATGTATGTGATCAGGACTACCTGACAGCTTTCGGACTGGCACAGACGCTTGTATCGGATATGGCAAAGCTTCCGAAGATTGAACAGGTAACAGCATCTGATAAAGAAACAATTGAAAAGGTTCTGAAACAATATGATGATATGAATGATTATCAGAAGACATTCTTATCCAAGTCGGTTGTCGGTTCACTGGAAGAATATCGCAAGAAGCTGGCTGAGCTTTCCGGCAATAAAGCAGATGACACGGAGAATGCAGACGGTGATAAAGCAGACGGCGGCAATGATACAGCACAGGATGTATAGAAACGGAGGCGGAATATGAGTATACAGATAAACCCATACATATCCGCTTTGCAGGAAACACAGAAAGCCCCGGTTTCAAAAACACAGGAAAAAAGCGAAGCAGGCAGATTTGGAGCATTACTGGAAGAAAAGCAGAAACAGCTTGATACACAGACTGTCAGATTTTCCAAGCATGCGGCAAACAGGCTGTCGGAAAGAAATATCAGTCTTTCGGAAGGTCAGCTGAAGCGTTTGAGCGAGGGGATGGATAAGGCAAGCGGAAAAGGAATCAAGGAACCGCTTGTGCTGATCGATAATCTGGCATTTATCGTCAGCACCGGATCCAGAACAGTGATCACGGCGACAAGCCAGGATCAGACACAGGAAAACATTTTTACAAATATTGATGGTACCGTAATCAACTAGCCGGACCTTACAGGAGGCTATCAGTTCCTGAATGACAGAGGGAACGAAAACGTACCACAAGGAGGTCATTTACTATGATGAGAGCACTTTACTCTGGTGTATCGGGTCTGAAGACGCACCAGACAAAAATGGATGTTATTGGTAATAACATCGCAAATGTAAACACAACTGCATTCAAATCACAGTCCATTACATTTTCAGAACTGATGTATCAGACAACACAGGCAGCTTCGGGTGCCAATACACAGACCGGCAAGGCAGGTACCAATGCCCGTCAGATCGGTCTTGGCGTAAAATCAGGTGCGATCACTGCATCTGTGGAAACATCGGGCTCTTCTCAGTCTACGGGAAATCCGTTTGATATCAAACTGACCGGTAATTCTTTCTTTATCGTCAGCGACGGATCATCCAATTTCTTTACAAGGGACGGATCTTTCTATGTAGACGGTCAGGGCAATCTGGCTATGAGCTCTAACGGTTATACCGTACAGGGCTGGGGTGTGGATAACGGAAAGATCGTCAGAGATACGGTGAGCCCACTTCGTATCATGAGCTCCGATAATATGAAATATCCACCGGAGGCTACCACACAGGCACACGTTTCCGGTATTGTGGATAAGAATGATACTTCCGTCAGCTCGGAAGCAGGTAAGATTATCAGCATCAGCTTCTTTGATAACCGAGGTTACTCCTATACGGCAAAGCTTTCCATGAAGGCGACAGCAGCAGAAGGACAGTATACGGTAGAATTGACAGATATTCTTGATTCCAAGGGAAATGCGATCGATAAAACAAATATTAAACTCGGTTCTGTCAGAAATGTGGCAGAGAGCAAGAAGCTTTCTCTGGCAAACGGCTGCAGTATCAATGGTACTACACTGACGTATCTGGATGAGGCAGGTCAGAACCAGACAATGGATCTGAGCGGAAATCTGACAGATGCCCAGAAGAAGATACTGGCTGAGTCTTACGGCTTTACCTCCTACGATGAAATGGCAAAGCTGTATGTGGCGGGAGCTGATGGTACTGTTACGACACTGGGAGCCCATCTGGACGGTGGAACCTTTGCACAGGTGATCAATGCAGCGGATGGCAGCATTGCAACAGACGGAAAGCAGATCACAGGCGGTGTTATCCAGTATAATACGGCGACAGGTGAGATCCAGAGTGTCAACGGACTGACCAATAACCTGAATCTGGTGCTTGATTTTGGAGACCAGCCGGGCAGTGCGTTTGAGAATATTACGATTGACTTTTCACCATCATCTAACTACAATAACAACGGAACGAGTACGATCAGCGGTGATTACGGTGATGTGTATGGAAAAGGAACCGGTAGGAAGCTTGGTGAAATGACGGGCATTTCCATCCAGCCAGACGGTATGATCTACGCAGCATACGATAATGGTATGACAAAGCTGCTTGGTCAGATCGCAGTTGCCAGCTTCGCAAACCCATCCGGTCTGCAGAAGGAAGGTGATAACCTGTATTCCGCAACCTTAAACTCCGGACAGTTTGATGGCATCGGTATGGATGTTACAAGTGACGGTGGTTATATGACGACAGGCGTTCTGGAAATGAGTAACGTAGATCTTTCTTCTGAATTTACAGAAATGATCACAACGCAGAGAGGTTTCCAGGCAAACTCCAGAATTATTACAGTTTCTGACACATTGTTGGAAGAACTTGTCAATCTGAAGAGATAAATTTGATGAAATAAAGGAAAAGCCTCTGTATCTTGTATACAGGGGCTTTTGTAAAAGAAAATAATATATTGCGGGAGACCGCATCCGGTGCGGAATGTGTTGTGGAATATCCTTTATTCTATATAAATATAGGGGATACCTGTAATAAAGAAATGGGATTTAAGTATTTCGGGTGGTTTAGAAATGCAAAAAGGCATAGACAAGATACAAAAAATTTAGTAGAATTGATTAGTAAGATTATAGGTATGTGTATACATATAAAATAATAGGTAGGTGAAAAAATTGGATATAGCTTCCATTATCGGAATGGTCATGTGTGGCTTTTTCCTGATATACGGTATTTGCAGCGGTGATGACGGGGCAGCGGCACTTGGCAATTTCTATGATTTCTCGTCTATATTGATCACATTCGGTGGTGCAATCTGTGCGACACTGGCAAGTCATACGTTGTCAGACTTTTTGGCAGGTTTAAAGAGCTTTCTTCTGATCTTTAAAACGCCGGCACTTGATACACCGCAGATCATTTCCAAAATTATAGAGCTATCAAATGTAGCAAGAAAAGAAGGATTGCTTTCTTTGGAAGAGGCAGCGGCAGATTTGGACGATGCTTTTTTGAAGAAGGGAATCCTGTTGATTGTTGACGGAACAGATCCGGAGCTTGTCCGTGGTATCATGGATACGGAGCTGGGCAGTATCGATGCAAGACACAAAAAACGAATTGGGTTCTGGGAGGCACTTGGTGCCATGGGTCCTGCCTGGGGTATGATCGGTACGCTGATCGGTCTGATCAACATGTTAAAGAATATGTCAGATGTAACATCAGTCGGACCAAATATGTCCGTTGCTCTTGTTACAACGTTTTACGGTTCCATACTTGCCAACTGGCTCTGCACGCCTGTTTCCGCAAAGCTGAAGGCTGATAATGATGCGGAGATCGAGGCAAAGGAGATCATGGTGGAAGGTCTGTTATCCATACAGGCAGGTGAAAACCCGCGTGTTATTGAAGAGAAGCTGAAATCCTTCCTGGCACCGAAGGACAGAACGACAGTCGGAGAAGAGGAGGCGGAAGTAAATGGCTAAGAAGCGGCAGGAAGAACCACCGAAGGGTTCCCCCGCATGGATGTCGACGTTCAGTGATCTGATGAACCTGCTTCTTTGTTTCTTCGTGCTTCTGTTTTCCATGTCTACTGTAGACGCACAGAAGTTTGAAGCAGTGGCTGCATCCTTTTCACAGACGTTCAGTATTTTTGAGGCCGGTGCAACTGCGATCGGAGACGGCATTCTGATCAGTAACGGCGTTAGTCAGCTCAATGAGCTTGATAAGTACATAAACAGTACCGGTAAATCAGCAGATACCGACACGCAATCAGATGCGCTTGAAGCATATCAGGCAGCTTCCATGGAGCAGGCAGAGCAGATGGCTGAGAATATAGAAGAAAGCCTGCAGGAAGATCACGGGGAATATAACAGCGATATTTCAGTGGATTTTACATCCCAGTATGTTTCGTTGAATCTGAACGGTGCTTTTTTGTTTGATTCGGGCAGTGATCAGATCCGGGAAGAGGCAAAGCCTCTTCTGGACAAGGTGGGACAGATATTGGAACGTTATGCGGACAGTACGATCGAGATTGAAGGTCATACGGACAATGTGCCGATCCATAACGCCAGATTTGCCAACAATGATGAATTGTCAAGCTTCAGAGCCCTTTCGGTATTTGATTATTTTATGTCTACGACCACACTTGATCCGGCAAAGATCAAACATTCCGGACGTGGTGAGTATGTTCCGGTTGCGGATAATGCGACACCGGAGGGAAGAGCAAAAAACCGGCGTGTGGAGATCAAAATCTATACAGAATTATCTGATTATGAATAAAAGGGAGTTTTAAAATGAAAAAGAATTTAATGTCAGTTCTGATTCTGGCGCTTCTAATCGTTAATATCGTGCTGACAGTAATCACAATGGTCAGCGTGACATCGACAAACAAAAAGACCGCATCGGTGGTAAACAGTATTGCAACGGTTCTGAATCTGGAGCTGAATACAAGCGGAGATGATACGGCGGAAAAAGAGGTATCCATTGATGATACGGCTGTATATAATATCGAAGATTCCATGACGATCCCGCTTCGCAAGGGTGAAGACGGTAAGGAGCATTATGCACTCGTTTCGGTGTCTCTTGCCATGAATACAAAAGACAAAGATTATGAGACATACGGAACAAAGATCGCAGATAATGAAAGCCTGATCAAAGGTGAGATCGTAGAAGCATTTGGCAGCTATACGATGGAACAGATCCAGGCGGATTCGGACGTTGTCAGAGATGATATTCTGGCAAGAATCCAGGGACTTTACGATTCAAAGTTTATTTATAAAGTGACATTCCGCGATATTATCATCCAGTAGTCTGGTGAAATGAATGACGTATGTCATGACAGGAGGTGAGTCAGGTGGGAGAGGTTTTATCTCAAAATGAGATAGACAGCCTGCTGCAGGCACTGAGCACCGGCGAGCTGGATGTAGATGAAATGAAATCGGCGCCGGAGAAGTCGGTAAAGAACTACGACTTTAAAAGACCGGCAAAGTTTTCAAAAGAGCATCTTCGTACGCTGGAAATCATATTTGAACATTACGGACGGCTTCTTTCCACGAATCTTCCGGTTTATCTGCGAAAAACGGTACAAGTCAGTGTGGCGAGTTCCGAAACGGTTACTTTTTCGGAATTTACGAATGCACTGAGCAATCCGGTCGTACTGGGCATTATCAATTTCGCACCAATGGCGGGAGATATCATTCTGGAGCTTTCCACGAATATCGGCTTTGCAATTCTGGATCGTATGCTGGGAGGCGCCGGAAAGCCCCTGGAGAAGAACAGGGAGTTCTCAGAGATTGAATTGTCAATACTTGACAAGATTATGGTCACCTGTATGCAGCTATTGCGGGAACCATGGAAAAATGTAGTGGATCTGGATCCGTTCATGGAGCGGATCGAGACAAATGCACAGTTTGCACAGATCATAGCCCCGAATGAGATGATCGCGATCGTGACACTGAATATCAAGATCGGTGATGTGGAAGGGTATATGAACGCATGTCTTCCATATATTACGCTGGAAGATATCATGGATAAATTAAATACGAAGTTCTGGTTCTCTACGATGCAGAATGCAAGCGGAGAGAATTATGCAGAATATATCAGTTCGATGATCAAGAGAACTGATATTCCGGTCAAAGCAGTGCTTGGAAAGAGTGTTGTTTCCGTCATGGATTTTGCCGGATTACAGGTCGGAGATGTCATCCGGCTTGATTCCAAGATAGACGATGAAATGGAAGTTTATGTTGGTAATATTAAAAAATTTACTGCGTTACCCGGTACAAGCAAGGATAATTATGCTGTCCGGATCACGTCAGTTGTCAGAGAGGAGGAATAAATAAATGGACGGTATGCTGTCACAGGACGAAATAAATGCACTGTTATCAGGCGTGAATGCAGGCAGTTCAGATCCACAGCCGGATCCGCAGCCGGCAGCGACGGAAGAGATCCTTACGGATATCGAAAAGGATGCCATTGGCGAGATCGCCAATATCAGCATGGGAACATCCGCTACCACACTTTATTCCCTGGTGAACCGTAAGGTCAATATCACAACACCGACGGTATCCATTGCAAATTGGAAAAATTTTATAGATGAACAGGAAAAACCGTGCGTTTTTATTCAGATTAAATATACGGAGGGTCTGGATGGTGCTAATATCCTGATCATGCGGGAAAGAGACGTAAAAGTTATCACCGATCTTATGATGGGCGGTGATGGCAGCAATATAGACGGTGAGCTTGGAGAACTGCATCTGAGTGCTATTTCAGAGGCGATGAATCAGATGATGGGTTCCTCTGCGACATCCCTTTCCTCCATGCTTGGCAGGATGATCGATATCAGTCCGCCGGAAGCAAGTCTTGTAAATATACTTGAAAATAAAAACGGAGCAGACATTGCACCGTTTTTGGCCGGTGATTTCGTGAAAATAGAATTCAGAATGCAGATTGAAGATCTGGTAGACAGTACGATCATGCAGCTGTATCCGATCGATTTCGCAAAATCCCTGTATAAGATTTTTATGGAACAGCAGATGGGAACGAGCGCAGCTCCTGCACAGCCGGATCCTGCGCCGCAGCCACAGTCGGTTCCTGCACCGCAGCCACAGCCGGATCCTGCGCCGCAACCGCAGCCTTATGTTCCACCGCAGGCAGAAATGCCGCAGATGCAGCAGGCAATGCCACAAATGCAGATGCAGCAGGCAATGCCACAAATGCAGATGCCACAGATGCAGCAGGCAAATATACAGCCTGCACAGTTCCAGGCATTCAATACGCAGATGCCACAGCAGATGGCAAGTCAGGAAAATATCGGTCTGATCATGGATGTACCACTGGAGGTTACTGTAGAGCTTGGCAGAACCAAAAAGTCTATTGCGGAGATTCTGGATTTTACGCCGGGTACGATCATCGAACTGGATAAGATCGCAGGAGAGCCGATTGATGTACTGGTAAACGGAAAGTTTGTTGCCAAAGGTGAGGTAGTTGTAATTGAAGAAAGCTTTGGTATCAGAGTGACAGAGATTATAAAATAAAATTCATTTAGGAGAGAGAATTATGGCAAAGAATATTTTGATTTGTGATGACGCAGCGTTTATGAGAATGATGATCAAGGATATCTTAACCAAAAACGGTTATAATGTGGTCGGAGAAGCCGAGAACGGTTTAAAGGCTGTCGAAAAGTATTCCGAGACAAAACCGGATCTGGTACTGATGGATATCACAATGCCTGAGATGGACGGTATCCAGGCACTGAAAAAGATCAAAGAACAGGATCCCGGTGCAACAGTTATCATGTGTTCCGCAATGGGACAGCAGGCAATGGTTATTGAATCTATTCAGGCCGGTGCCAAAGATTTTATCGTAAAGCCGTTCCAGGCAGACCGTGTAATTGAAGCCGTGAAAAAGGTAGTGGGCTGATATGATCCTTGCGGCAGGTATGTTAGAATCAGCAGCCCGTCTGTTTACGGTGATACTGATCTTCCTGTTTGTTTTACTGCTGACCTACGGGACAACACGCTATATTGCCCGCTTTCAGAAACAACAGATCGACACGACCAATATAGAGATCGTGGAGACTTCCAGGATTGCGCCTAATAAGTATCTGCAGATCGTGCGGGCGGGAGAGAAATATATTCTTCTTGCAGTCTGTAAGGATACAGTGACTATGCTGTCGGAGCTGGATCCAGGTACGCTGAAACCAAAGCAGGAGACATCGCAGATGGATTTCAAACAGATCCTGGAGAAAGCAAGGAAGTATGCGGCGGACAGTAAAAACGATAAGAAACGGGCGGATAAAAATGAATAAATGGTACATACGGCTTGTAATGGTTTTTTGTGCGGTAGTTCTGTTTTTTTCTGCAGGGAGCATCAAGGCAGAAGCTTCTACCATGAACAGACATCTGGCAGGAGATACGGAAACAAGAACCAACATTACAGAGCCGGGCACATCGGATTCCGCAGAGGATCTGAAAAATCTGAATATAGCAAATACAATGACAGTTACGTACAGTGATGGGAACGGTACACTGGCAGGGTCTCTCAGAATATTGCTGATCCTGACGGCAATTGCAGTCGCACCGACTCTTTTGATCTGTCTGACAAGTTTTACACGTATCCTGATCGTGCTCCATTTTACCAGAATGGCATTGAATACGCAGTCCGCGCCACCCAATCAGGTGCTGATCGGTCTGGCACTTTTTCTGACGTTTTTTATTATGAGTCCGACGATCAATACGATCAATGAGGATGCGATCAAACCGTTTGAGGCCGGTGAGATCACGCAGGAGGAGGCTCTGGAGACCGGAGTGAAGCCACTGCGTGAGTTTATGTATAAGCAGACACAGACCAAGGATGCACAGATGTTCTGCGAGATCGGCAATATCGAATGGACGGGAGAACTTGCCGATATCCCGACGAGTGCCCTGATCCCTGCGTTTATGGTAAGTGAGCTGCGGACAGCATTCATTATCGGTTTTGTGATCTATATTCCGTTCCTTGTGATCGATATGGTTGTGGCATCAGCCCTGATGAGTATGGGTATGATGATGCTTCCACCGACAACGATTTCCATGCCGTTTAAGATTTTGTTATTTGTACTGGCGGATGGCTGGAATCTGGTCATTGTAAATCTTGTGAAAACATTTTACTAGGAGGATGAGGTATGACAGTTGATCTTGTTGTGGAACTTGCAAATAAAGCCCTTTATACCGTCATATTAACGTCAGCTCCGGTACTTATTGTTTCGCTTGTGATCGGTCTGATCGTCAGCATTTTTCAGACCGTTACGTCAATCCAGGAGCAGACACTTACGTTTGTACCGAAGATCGTTGCAGTTTTTGTAACGCTGATGATCTTAGGACACTGGATGCTGAACCAGATGACGAATCTCATGGTGGATATGTGGTCGGACTTTTCTGTTTATATCAGGTAATGGATCATGATAGAGTATAGTTTTTCAATCCAGGAACTTGAAATATTATTATTATATTTTGTCAGAGTGACATGTTTTATTTATGCAGCACCGTTTTACAGTATGAATAATACACCGAATCAGTTTAAGATCGGTTTGGGATTGTTTGTGTCTTATCTGCTTTATGCAGTGTCATTGCCGCATCAGGAACTGGTTTATGGGACTGTACTGGAATATGCGGTCATTGTGATGCGGGAAGCACTTGTCGGTCTGATCATCGGATGGGGCGCAAATATCTGCAGCTCCATTGTTTTATTTGCGGGACGTCTTGTCGATATGGAGATCGGTTTTGCCATGGTCAATGCGATCGATCCGACGACGAAGGAAAATGCTACGATCTCAGGCTTCTACTATCAGTATACGGTAATGCTTCTTCTGATCGTATCCGGTATGCACCGCTATATTCTGCAGGCGCTGGCACAGACTTATGAGCTGATCCCTGTAAATGGCGCGGTTTTCCGGTCGGAACCGCTGATGAAGGCTGTGATCGGCTTTATGAGCCAGTATATCAATATCGGTTTTCAGATCTGTCTGCCGATTTTCTGTGTGACGCTCATCGTTAATGTTGTACTGGGCATTTTGGCAAAGGTGGCACCGCAGATGAATATGTTTGCGGTCGGTATGCAGATCAAGATTCTGATCGGCCTGGGCGTTATGTTTCTGACAGTGGGCATGCTGCCTTATGTCAGCGATTATATTTATAAAGAGATGAAGATCATGATCGTCTCATTTGTGGAGGCAATCATGCCATGATAGAATACAGACTACAGTTTTTCGCCAAAGAAGGACCGGGCGGAGAAAAAACAGAAAAACCAACAGCAAAAAAGCTGGAAGATGCCAGAAAAGAAGGACAGGTTGTAAAGAGCCGCGAGGTATCCAATGCATTTACAATGATCGCACTTTTTGTTCTGCTGAAGTTATCTCTTTCTTTTCTGGGGGATCAGTTTTTGGGCAGCTTTGAAGATGCTTATAAGTATATTCCGGAAGTGGTCGGACTGACAGACGGTAAGATACGGAGCGGAGATTTTTCCATGCTGCTGTTTCATATGCTTTTGCGGATGCTCCTTACCATGGCTCCCTTTCTTGCGGTCGGTTTTGTGGTTGCGTTTCTTTCTGATTTTTTACAGGTAAAATGGAAGGTAACAACAAAACCTTTGCAGCCGAAATTCAGTAAGATGAATCCGATCAACGGATTTAAACGTATTTTTTCCGTCAATTCTCTGATGGAGCTTTTGAAATCTATTCTGAAAATCGGACTGATCAGTTATGTGGTTTATACGACGGTCAGGGACAAGCTGCAGGTCATTTACCTGCTTTTTCACATGACACTGTGGCAGGGAATTGCTGCTGCCGCTGATATCGCGATTTCAATCGGTATGAAGGTATCGATCGTTTATGTTATTATCGCGGTACTTGATTTTGCATACCAGAAGCATAAATTCAATAAAGACCAGATGATGACAAAGCAGGAGATCAAGGATGAATATAAGAATGCTGAAGGAGATCCTGCCATAAAGGGAAAACAGAGGCAGAGAATGCAGGAAGCTTCCCGCAGGCGTATGATGCAGGATATCCCGAAAGCAGATGTGGTTATCACAAATCCGACGCATTTTGCGGTAGCGGTCCGGTATGATGCAAAAGAAGCAGCAGCACCTGTTGTGCTCGCAAAAGGAGAGGATCATCTGGCGGCGAAGATTAAGGAAGTTGCCAGAGAAAATAAAGTAGAAATTGTAGAAAATAAACCACTTGCCCGTATGTTGTATTATAATGTGGATATTGGGCAGCAGGTACCGCCGGAATTGTATCAGGCGGTTGCGGAGGTGCTGGCAATGGTTTATCATATGCAGGGGAAGATATAGGATAAATCGTTTCTTAAGATAAGAAAAAAATATGATCAGGAAAGGAAGGTGATGGAATGAAAAAAGCAGATCTTGCAGTTGCAGGCTATGTCCTGGCGGCATTTATTATGTTGATCGTGCCAATTCCATCAGGTCTTCTTGATGTTCTGCTGTGTATTAACATGGCAGTAGCGTTTACGATCATGTTTGGCAGTATGTTTGCAAAAGAAGCACTGGATATGTCTTATTTCCCGACAGTTCTGTTATTCACGACCATATTCAGGATTTCCCTGAATGTATCTTCCACCCGTCTGATCCTGACAAGCGGCGATCCGGGTAATGTTGTCCGTACATTCGGACAGTTCGTAGGTGGTAATGACCTGATCATGGGTGCGATCGTCTTTATTATTCTGATCATCATCCAGTTTATGGTCATCAACAAAGGTTCCGAACGTGTGGCTGAAGTAACGGCGCGTTTTACACTGGATGCCATGCCCGGTAAACAGATGGCAATCGACGCGGACTTAAATACAGGCGCGATCACTGACAAGCAGGCAAAGGAACGACGTGATAAGATCCAGCAGGAAGCCAGCTTCTTCGGTTCCATGGATGGTGCGGTCAAGTATGTAAAGGGAGATGCAACCGCAGGTCTGATCATCACCGCTGTGAATATTGTCGGTGGTATTCTGATGGGAATGTTCCGTCAGGGGCTTGATTTTAATACAGCACTGAATACTTACGCAGTTCTGACGATCGGTGACGGACTTGTCAGCCAGATCCCATCTCTTCTGATCTCCTTATCAACCGGTATTCTGGTGACTAAAGGCAGTAAGGATGCAGATTTCGGTGCAGCACTGATCAGTCAGCTTTTTGGCGTACCGCGTACGATGTATATGGTAGGTGCGGTACTGATCGGCCTTGGTATTGTGACACCGCTGAATACGATCATTTTTGTCGGAGTAGGTGTTGCTTTTGTGGTAACGGGACGTATGATGGCAGGTACGATCGAAACGGCGCAGATTGAAAATGAAGCAAATCAGGAGGAGATGGCGGCAGAGGAGATCAGACAGCCGGAAAATGTTACCTCGCTTCTGCAGGTCGATCCGATCGAGCTGGAGTTTGGTTATGGTATCATACCGCTGGCTGATGTCAATCAGGGCGGAGATCTTCTTGACCGTGTTGTTATGATCAGACGGCAGATCGCACTTGAGCTTGGTACGATCGTTCCGATCATCAGACTGCGTGACAATATCCAGCTGAATCCGAATCAATATATTATCAAGATCAAAGGAATCCAGGTCAGTGAGGGAGAGATTCTGTTTGATCATTATATGGCAATGAATCCCGGTTATGTAGAGGAAGAGATCACAGGTATCAAGACGTTTGAACCTTCCTTCCATCTGCCGGCTGTCTGGATCACAGAAGGACAGCGTGAGCGTGCGGAAAGCCTTGGTTATACGGTAGTCGATCCACCGTCCATTATTGCAACTCATCTGACGGAAGTGATCCGCCAGCATATTGCAGAACTTCTGTCTCGTCAGGATGTACAGAATCTGGTGGACAACTTAAAGGAAAGCAATCCTTCCATTGTGGAAGAACTGGTGCCAAAGATGCTGGGACTTGGCGAAGTACAAAAGGTATTGCAGAATTTGCTGCGTGAAGGCATTTCTATCCGTGATCTGCTGACTATTTTTGAAACACTGGCAGATTATGCCCAGACAACGAGAGATACGGATGTTCTGACCGAATATGTCAGACAGAGCCTGAAGCGCGCGATCTCTGCAAAATATTTCCCTGCAAATGAAACAACAAGCGTGGTAACACTGGATCCGAAGGTCGAGCAGGAGATCATGAGCAGTGTCAAGCAGACGGAACAGGGCGCATATCTGACACTGGCACCGGAGCGGACAAAGGCGATCATGGCAAGTGTTCAGACGGAAATCGATAAACTGGAGAGTCTCGGTAAAAATCCGATCATTATTACTTCACCGATCGTTCGTATGTATTTTAAACGGTTGACAGAGGATTATTTTAAAGATTTGATCGTTGTTTCCTATAATGAGGTGGAGACAAATGTTGAATTACAATCAGTTGGGATGGTGACCGCATAAATGATCATAAAAAAATTTCAGGCAAAAACAGAAGAGGCAGCGCTTGAGCTGGCAAGAAAAGAGCTTGGCAGCGGTATTGTTGTCATGAATGTAAAAAAAGTGAAAAAGAAAGGTCTGTTCAGCATCTTTAAGCCACAACAGGTAGAAGTGACGGTGGCTCTTGAGGAAGAGGAAAAACAGAATTTCCGCGAAGCGGTTGCGAAGGTCAGTGAGATCGCCAGACAGAGTGAAGCGGCTGGAAACACCCGGAGCGCGAAAACGGAACCGGAACAGCCGGCAAAGCAGGGAAAGGCAGAGCCGGGATCACAGCCGGAGAAACAGAGACAACAGGAGAAACAGAGGCAGCCTGAGAAAAATACGCAGACAATTGACAGCAGACAGGAGAGCGCGATCGAAGAAAAACTGAGCACCTTACAAAATCTGCTGGAAAAACAGATCAGTGATGTGCAGGATAAGGAAAAAGACAGCACGGAAGAAGAAAAGAAGGAAGACAGTAATGTCGCCTTCTTCCATCTCCTTTATAAAATGCTGCTGGATAATGAAATCGAAGAAACGTATGCCAATCAGCTTGTGGAAGAGCTGGATGGCAGTGTAAAGCCGGATATGCCGATCGATTATCTGCTTTCCGTTGTATATCAGAAGATGGTGCTGAAATTCGGGCAGACCAAAACGATACAGTCGGCAGAAAAAGGGCCAAAGCTTGTTTACTTCATCGGACCGACCGGTGTCGGAAAAACAACAACGATCGCAAAAATCGCGTCTCGCCTCAGCGTTGTGGAAAAGAAAAAGATCGTGCTTCTGACAGCGGATACCTACCGGATCGCAGCGGCAGAGCAGCTTCGTACATATGCCAATATTCTGGAAGTTCCGTTCCGGATCATTTATACGCCGCAGGAGATCAGAACTGCGATAGAAGATTATGCGGCATATGACTATATTTTCGTGGATACTTCCGGGCATTCCCAGAAAAATACGGATCAGCGGGACGATACACTGGCACTTTTACGTGCAGCGGACGGCCAGGCAGAAAAGGAAGTTTATCTGGTTGTCAGTGCAACAACCAAGTACAGAGATTTATTGAACATAGCAGATACATATCAGAAGCTGACAGATTTCAGACTGGTATTTACAAAGCTTGACGAGACACAATGTCAGGGAAATCTGTTTAATCTGCGTCTGCATACGGATGCACCGATGTCTTATGTGACATGTGGGCAGAATGTCCCGGATGATATCGGTGAATTTGACGCGCAGAAAACCGTGAAACTGTTATTAGGCGGCAATCAGTTCGAGTAAAGGAGGGCGATCGTTTGGATCAGGCATCACAGCTTAGAAATATCATAAAAATGAATCAGGAGCGCCCCCGTCCGCTTGCACGCGTCATTACGGTCACAAGCGGGAAAGGCGGTGTCGGAAAATCAAATACAAGCATCAATCTGGCGATCCAGTTAAAAAAGCTGGGACAGCGTGTTGTGATTTTGGATGCGGATTTCGGACTGGCAAATATTGAGATCATGTTTGGCGCAGTGCCACAGTTTAATCTGAGTGATCTGATCTATAAGGGAAAGGATATCACAGAGATCATTACATGGGGACCGGGCGGAATCGGTTTTATCTCGGGTGGTTCCGGTATTGCGGGACTTTCTAATCTGAACCGGGAATATCTGGCTTATATTATCCGCAATCTGGCAAAGCTGGATTCTATAGCGGACGTGATCATTGTGGACACGGGAGCGGGCATTTCGGATGCTGTACTGGAATTTCTGGTGGCGAGCAGCGAGGTGCTTCTGGTAACGACACCGGAACCGACCTCCATTACAGATTCGTATTCTCTGTTAAAAGCACTCGGGCGTCATCCGCGTTTTTCCAATGAGAATACAAAGGTTATGATGATTGCGAATAAGATGGAAAAGATAGAGGAAGGGCAGATTCTTTATCAGAAGCTGAATACGGTCGTGACAAGGTATCTGAAGATGGAGATTTCTTATTTAGGTACAGTACCGCAGGATGTGCAGCTTGAAAAAGCAGTGATGCAGCAGATGCCTGTTTCTCTGCAGAACGAGAATGCAAAATCTGCCAAGGCATATGAGCGGATCGCGGCAAAGCTGATGTATCCGGGGGAAGGGGAACCTGCTGTAAAAAAACGTGGTATGGCTGCGTTTTTTGCACATTTTATCGGAAATACACCGCAATAAAAACAGGAGAAAATTATGTTGACAAAATTGATTTTACCGGGAGAAAAAATCGAATTACAGTCGATGGAGAAAAGTATACTGGGCAGCGCTTCAGATAAGAAAAGTTATATATCCAGAATTTATGATGTATTGTCCGACGATCAGTTTGAGGTTTTGATGCCGATGGAGCAGACAAAACTAATTCTGCTGCCTGTAGACGGGGAATATGATGTCTGTTTTTATACCAAGCAGGGATTGTATCAATGTTATGTCAGGATCGCAGATCGTTACAAAAAGGACAATACCTATATTTTACTATGCGAAACAATCTCCAATCTGAGAAAACATCAGAGAAGAGAATTTTATCGTTTCTCCTGCATTCTCAATATGAGCAGCAGGGAACTTGTAGAGGAAGAGCTTTCTGCGATAGAACAGAACAAGCAGTACATTCAGGCAGGACTTCCGCTCAGACAGAGTGTGGTGGTGGATATCAGCGGCGGAGGGATTCGTTTTGTATCTGATTATAAATATGAAAACGGGACACTGATCTATCTGACTTACAATCTGAGCAGTGAAAAGATACAGAAAACATATAACCTTGTGGGAAAAATCCTTTCTGTGAAGGAACTGGAAAACAGAAGAGGCACCTTTGAGCACAGGGTACAGTATATCAACATAGATAATCAGCAGCGGGAAGAGATTATTCGTTATATTTTTGAAGAAGAACGAAAGAACAGGCAGAGAAAAAATGGATAATAAGAAAAAAATACTGGTTGTAGATGACTCTGCACTCATGAGAAGAATAGTATGTGATATAATAAATTTGGATGAACAATTCTGTGTGCAGGATATGGCTGCAAACGGACTGGAGGCAATCAGTCTGATGCAGAAAAATACATATGATGCGGTTATTCTTGATATTATCATGCCGAAGCTGGACGGGATCGGTGTGCTGAAGGAGATCAACCGGCTGGGGCTGCAGGAGCATGTGGTGATGTTCAGTTCTGAAGCCAGAAAGGATGCAGAGATTACTCTGCAGGCACTGGAGCTTGGTGCGATGGATTTTATTCATAAGCCGGATTCTATTTTGGAGGCAAAAGGGGATACGTTTGTCAGACGGTTTCTGTCAATTTTATCTTCTGCTGTGCAGAGCAGACCGCAGCCGAAAAAAGTGACGGTCGGGGAAAGCAGCAGAAAACAGATCAAAAAGCAGAAGATCATACCGGATGGAAATGCGGTTGTGGCGATTGCCTGTTCTACAGGCGGACCGAAGGCACTTGCCGAGGTAATACCGAAATTGCCACAGAACCTGGATGCCCCGGTTCTGATCGTACAGCATATGCCGGAGGGCTTTACCAAATCGCTGGCACAGCGTCTGGATGAACGCAGCCCGCTGCATGTCATGGAAGCGGAAAATAACATGGAAATCCAAAAGGGATGCGCTTATATTGCAAGAGGCGGTAAGCATATGGAGATTGTGCGGCGGGATGGGAAACATTATCTGATCCTGAAGGACGGACCCGCACGGGAGGGTGTCCGCCCATGCGCCAATTTTATGTATGAATCGCTGGCAGAGTCCGGTTATGCGCGGGTTGTATGCGTTGTAATGACCGGAATGGGAGCAGACGGAACCGCCGGCATACGGAATCTGCATCAGAAGAAACCAATTTATGTGATCGCACAGCAGAAAGAAAGCTGTGCTGTATACGGAATGCCGCGCAGCATTGTGGCATCCGGATTAACCAATCAAATTGAACCAGTAGAAAATGTGGCAGATGCCATTATAAAAAGCGTGGGGGTAAAATGATATGGACGTAACGCAATATCTGGAAATCTTTCTTGACGAAACAAAAGAACACTTACAGAGCCTGAGTGATCAGTTTATGATCCTCGAGCAGGAACCGGACAACATGGATACCATCAATGAAATATTCCGTTCCGCACATACCCTGAAAGGCATGGCAGGTACGATGGGATATAAGCGGATGCAGACGCTGACACATGATATGGAAAATGTGTTCTCGGAAGTCCGTAACAATACGATCAAAGTTGACGGTGCCATGGTAGACCTTTTATTCCAGTGCCTGGATGCACTCGAAGAGTATACGGAGAATATCCAGAATACGGGAGATGAGGGTACCAACGATAATGAGCACCTGATCAAGGCGTTGAATGATTATCTGGCTAAAAACAGCGGCGACGGCGCACCACAGCCGGCAAAAGAGGAAAAGAAAGAACCGGCAAAGGAAGAACCGAAGCAGGAAGCAGGCGCAGATCCGGGCAAGGAAAAATGGCGGGAGATCAAGCTGGGCGATACAGAGCATACTGTTATAGCAGAAGCAAAAAAACAGGGAAAGAAATGTCTCGGTGTGACGGTTTATGTGCAGGAATCCTGTATTTTAAAAGCAGCAAGAGCATTCCTTGTATATAAAGCACTGGAAGAGTTGGGCGACATGATCGTTTCCGTTCCGAGTGCACAGGATATTGAAGATGAGCATTTTGAATTCGACTTCAGCGTGATCATTCTGACAGATGCAGATGTAGAGACTGTAAAGAATGCAATTCTCAATGTATCTGAGATCGAGGCTGCTTATGTGGGAGAGGCAGCCGGAAGAAGCAGTGAAGCCTGCGGCAATTGCCGAAGCACAGCCAAAGGAAGAGGAACAGCCGAAGAAAGCAGCACCTGCAGCACCGGCAAAGGCAGCAGATAAAAAGCCGATCTCCAAACCGATCGTTAACAGAACGGTACGTGTGGATATCGAAAAACTGGATGTTCTGATGAATCTGGTCAGCGAGCTGATCATTGCGAAAAACTCTCTGGTATCCACTT
>ERZ779957.59-NODE-59-length-44240-cov-3.02191_pt1 | contig 44240 bp, 40 predicted proteins | sample MGYA00511583_ERZ779957 | MGnify/ENA primary metagenome ERZ779957 (study PRJEB29588, sample SAMEA2146320) | human gut metagenome | biome: human gut; feature: human-associated habitat; material: faeces | place: Denmark | collected 2008/2010 ... | reverse complement strand
GAGGCTCCATAGAAGCTCTTATCGTGCTTCGTCAGCAGCTTCTAAGCTGCATGGCTGCCCTTCTAAAGGACAGGCATCTCTGCAGGGACTGCAGTCACAGTCCACATAAGTATCGCCAACCTTAACAGTTGCACCAAATTCGACAGGAAGATCGATCTGGATCTTTTGGGAAATGACAAAATCACATTTTCCATTGACTATTCCTTTACAGTCCATACAGGTATGATTGATGACTGCGCTGCCACGGCATTTCACACAGGCAGGACCGGTGACTGCATAAGGACTGATCGAAACAGGCAGACAGACGGTTGCGGATTGGGAACCAATGGTAGGACAGGTAGAAGAATTACATCCTATAGAATCGTTCATAAGATGCTCACTTTCTGATCATTTATTACTATATGATATGTAGCTGCGGCGGGAATGTGCTATGATTTATGATCATGATGCTGAATCGGGGAAACAGCTTAGAGGCACAGAAGCACGGATATAGTTTCAAGAGCCCAAAACGATATGATGACATGAAAGATATACAAATACGAAAAAAAGAGTAGGTGACAAATATGGAAAAGAAAAGAAGCGAATCCAGCTGTGATTCCTGTGTGAATTACGTATATGACGAAGATTATGAGTGTTATTGCTGTGACATGGATTTAGATGAAGATGAAATGGCACGTTTTATGGCAGACAGCGTACGCGACTGCCCATACTACCAGCTTGACAACGAATACCTCGTAGTCCGCCATCAAATGTAAAGTTCCCGTAAATGTAATGTATCTGCAACGAATATAGTATAAAAGGGTTGTATCTGTAAACGCAATCACGTTTGCCTACCCTGCGATTTATCTGAGTCACATTTTACCGGGCTCCCGTCACATCAAAGCTTTGTGATCGCTCGCTCCGGTAAAGTGACCGATAAATCTCGGTCGGCTACACTATCGATTGCTTATTACAGATACACCCCTTTTTTAATATAACTTTAAAACATTCTATAAAATCTTCGCCAGGAACGATTTCAGTCGTTCACTCTGCGGATGATCAAACAATTCTTCCGGTGTGTTTTCTTCCAGAATCTTGCCTTCATCAATAAACATGACACGGCTTGCAACTTCTTTTGCAAATCCCATTTCGTGCGTGACGATCAGCATTGTCATACCGTTGTATGCCAGATCCTTGATAACGGCCAATACCTCACCGACCATTTCCGGATCCAGAGCGGAGGTTGGCTCATCGAAGAGCAGTACCTCAGGGTTCATACACAGAGCACGCACGATCGCGATACGCTGCTTCTGACCGCCGGATAACTGGCTTGGATAGGCATCTGCTTTATCGGAAAGTCCAACGCGCTCCAGATATTGCATGGCAAGCTCTTTTGCATCCTTTTCGGACATCCCCTGCAGCTTCATGGGAGCAAGCGTCAGATTCTTTAAGATCGTCATATGCGGGAACAGATTAAAGTGCTGGAAGACCATTCCGATCTTCTGACGATAGGCATCAATATTCAAATGCTTATCTGTGATATCATTGCCCTCAAAGTAGATCTTGCCGCCCGTAGGCATTTCCAGAAGATTGAGGGAACGCAGGAAGGTTGATTTACCGGAACCGGATGGACCGATGATAACGACAACCTCACCTTTTTCGATATCTGTAGAAATATGGTCAAGCACAAGACCGTTGCCAAATGATTTACAAAGTCCTTCTACATGAAATAATGATTTATCGCTCACTGTTACGCAGCCTCCTTTCTAACTGTCTGACTAAGGCTGAAAGGATCATGACCAGAATCAGGTAAATCAGTGCTACTGCCAAAAGAGGCATAAACGCATTATAAGTACGGCTTCTGATGATATCACCGCCACGTGTCAGATCTATCAGACCGATGTATCCGCAGATGGAAGTTTCCTTTAATAATACGATAAATTCGTTTGCAAGGGCAGGTAATACATTTTTAAATGCCTGTGGCATAATGATGTACCACATGGTGCTTGCATAGGAAAAACCAAGGCTTCTGCCGGCTTCTAACTGACCGCGGTCAATGGACATAATACCGGAACGTACGATTTCTGCAACGTAAGCGCCGGAGTTGATACCAAATGCCAGAAACGCAACTACAACTTTATTTAAGTTAGAAGAAGCGAAGATCACGTAATACATGATCAAAAGCTGTACCATGGTCGGAGTGCCACGGATCACTGTCAGGTAGATATTACAGATCGCATTTAAGAATTTCATCTTTCCGGTCTGGTCATACGTAGACCGGATCACTGCAACCAGAAAGCCGAGGATGATTCCGATGATCGCGGCAAACGCCGTGATCAACAGAGTAGTACCAAGACCTTGCAGCAGGTACAGATAGCGGGATTCATCTATAAAGTTTTGTTGAAAGCTTGCAATAAAATCACTCAATTATGTTCACCTATTTTCTTACGATAATAACCTGTGTAGCAGTTGTATATGGATCAGAGAAGTCGATATTCTTTAAACGATCTTCTGTAACAGTCATACCTGCAACACCCATATCAGCTTTACCGGACTGTACAGCGTTGATGATGGAATCGAATTCCATATCTTCAATCTTCAGTTCATAACCAAGCTTATCGCAAAGTGCCTGTGCCATATCAGCGTCGATACCAACGATTTCGTTTCCTTCGTAGTATTCGTATGGCTCGAAAGCAGCGTTTGTTGCCATTGTCAGAGTACCGTTGGAGCGGTCTACATTTTCAGGAGATTCATAAGGACATGTGCCCTTTGTATCATCACCGATGTAGTTAGCCGTGATCTGATCTAAAGTGCCATCTTCCTTTAACTCAGCAAGTGCGCCGTTGATCTTTTCTGTTAAGTCTTTGTTATCCTTGGAAATACAGATCGCATATTCCTCTACTGCGAATTCTTCATCTAAGATCTTCAGATCGTCATTCTTCTCAACAAATGCCTTGGCAGGCTGCTCGTCGATGATAACGCAGTCGATCTTGCCCTGCTTTAATGCCTGAACAGCATCGTTTCCTTTGTTGTAACGTTCGATCTTGGAAGCAGGTGTGTCGGCATCTGCAGGCTCTTCATAATCAGATGCATAAATATCACCTGTTGTACCGAGCTGTACACCGATCGTCTTGCCCGGAAGATCATCTACAGAATTGACTGTATTCTCCGGAACTTTGCTGCCGCAGCCTGCAAGCAGTGTCATGCCGGCTACTAATGAAAGTGCTACAAATTTCTTTAAATTTCTCATTTTTACTCCTCCTGCATTTCTGCAAATTGCATATTATTCGCGGTAAGTCATATCTCATACATAGGATGAGTCAGCCTGAAAACTGACCAATATTAAAAATGTAGTATGCTTACCATCAAATTTCAACTTAGTATAGCAGAATGTGAAAATGAATACAATATACAGTTTGAAAAAAGAATGCTGTCACATGATGAATATATTTGACAATTTATGTGGAAATCTGACGGAAAATAGAGTACAATTTTAAATAATAAGTGCATAAAATGCATGACAAGTGATAATGGAGGCAGCTAGGCTATGAAATTGTTAGAAGAGAGAATCAAGAAGGATGGAATTGTGAAGCCGGGAAATGTGTTGAAAGTAGATAATTTCTTGAATCATCAGATGGATATTGCATTGTTTAATGAGATGGGCAAGGAGTTTAAAAGACTGTTTGCAGACTGCAAGGTCAATAAGATTCTGACAATCGAAGCGTCCGGTATCGGGATTGCCTGTATCGTGGCACAGTATTTTGATGTGCCGGTTGTTTTTGCCAAGAAGGCACAGAGCATCAATATTGACGGAGATGTTTATTCTACAAAGATCCAGTCATTTACCCATCAGAGAGTATACGATGTGATCGTATCGAAGAAATATCTGAACCCGGAAGATCATATATTGATCATAGATGATTTCCTTGCAAACGGATGTGCCTTAGAAGGTCTGATCGATCTTGTACAGAGTGCAGGCGCAACAGTAGAAGGTATCGGAATTGCCATTGAGAAGGGCTTCCAGCAGGGCGGAAAGCTGATCAGGGACAGAGGGATCCGTCTGGAATCACTTGCGATCGTAGACAGCATGGAAGGCGGAGAACTGGTATTCCGTGAGCAGTAAGTGAAAACTGCCTGTTTGAAAGAACAAGCTTTATGGCTAATGGCAGGATAGCTGTGTAAAGACGGAAAAGCAGAAGCAGAAGGAGAAGGATATGATTTATAAATGTAGAAATTGCGGTGCAAACGCAGTTTACTCCCCGGAAAAGGGTACGATGTACTGTCCTTATTGCGACAGTCAGGACAGCGAAGAACTTGCACCGGGCGGTGGAATGGCTGTCTGCATGAACTGCGGCGGTGAGCTGAAGCCGGGAGATTATATGTCCGCGGTCAAATGTGAGCATTGCGGAACTTATGTGATTTTTGAAGAACGGACGGAAGGCTGCTATAAGCCGCATGTGATCCTTCCATTTAAGCTCGGGAAAAAGGAAGTGCAGGAGAAGATCCGGGCACGCTATGCGAAATCTGCATTTATTCCGGCGGATTTTCTGTCTGATGCAAAGCTGTCAGAGATTGAAGGTATGTATATCCCGTTTTTTCTGTATGATTTCGACTGCCATTATAATATCAGGGCAACAGGAAGCAAGATACGGACATGGAGAAGCGGAAACTATGAATACACGGAGACGTCTCTGTATCAGGTGGAGCGAGATGCAACGATCGATTTCGAAAAACTGCCGGTAGATGCATCTATTGCAATGCCGGATGAAGCCATGGATCTGATCGAGCCGTATGACTATAAGGCTCTGGAAGATTTCCAGACAAAATACATGTCCGGATTCTTTGCGGAAAAATATAATATGGATGCCACGGAGCTTGGTCCGCGTGCAAAGGATAAGGCGAAGGCTGATGCAAAGGCCATTATGAATAAGACGATCACCGGATACAGTACGATCACAAACCGGACGGATAATGTCACGATGGATGAGAAAAAGGCGGATTATGCCCTGCTTCCGGTCTGGTGTTATTCCTATCAGTATAAAGGGAAGGACTACCTGTTCAAAATGAATGGGCAGACAGGCAAGATCGTCGGCAAACCGCCCGTCTCCTGGGCAAGAGTCTGGGGCTACGGGGCAACGGTATTTGGCTGTACATCTGCAATCCTTGCAATGATCATGCTGCTGGCGGAGGTATTATAATATGAAAGAATATTTTGCGAGATTTAAATATTTATATATCACGCTGGTGGTCATACTGGTGGTAACGATTGCTGCAACCGCTGTATATATGACAAAGCAGAAGGCTGCTGCGGCAAATAAAGGTAAGCGGATGAATACCGAATGCCTGACAGACGAAAGAGTATTTGATTATGCGGATGTGCTGACGGATGCACAGGAGGACGATCTGCGGGAACTGATCGCAGAGAAGGAAAAAGAAGTATCTCTTGATATTGTGTTGGTAACATTAAATGAAGATGTGGGCAGCAGTGATGATGCGCTGATGGAATATGCGGATCAGTTTTATGAGGATAACAAATTCGGTTATGATAAACCGATCGGTGACGGTGTTATCTATGTAGATAATTATTATGACAGATATGTATGGTTTGGTACGACCGGAATCGCGGAAAATGCCTATACGACATCTGCAATCAACAATCTGCTGGATGCAGTCTGTGACCTGACGGATGCAAATCCGTATGAGGCATATAAGACGTATGTTATGCAGGTAGCAGGCTATATGGCTGAGCGGGAAGCGGAGGATTCGATAGGCATTATGGTAGATCCGTTCAGTATCATGATCATTGCATTGATCGTAGCCGTTTCCTATGTGCTCGTGAATCTGAAAAAGCAGGAAGGCAAAAGAACAACAACAGCTTCTACCTATGTGGAACGGACTCCGGTCATGAACAATCAGGTGGATCAGTTTATGACTAAATCTGTCACGAAGCGAAAGATCGAGACATCAAGCAGCAGCGGTGGCGGCGGTCATTCCGGTGGCGGCGGTGGTCATCATGTGTCAAGCGGCGGACATTCCCATGGCGGTGGCGGAAGACACCGTTAGGCAGGAGAGCAGGTCTTTGACTGGATTCTTTGGTCTTGTGAGGGGCTGACAATTTTACAGAGAAAGAGCTATATTAAGCGCCTCAGAAATCGTAAAGCTGAGGCGCTTTATTGTTTCATCAATATCTTTGCTTGTCACATACATATTGTAAAGGTCATGGAACGTTTTCTGGACGACCGGATTATCCTGCTCTAACAAAAGCATATCAGATTCAATGCTTTCCAGTGCACTGATCACAATGGTGGCTGCATCCACGACTGTGGGCACGCCAATGGCAATGACAGGGATTCCGATGGTTTCCTCGGTCAGGCCGTTCCGGTGGTTTCCGACGCCGGAGCCGGGCTGTATACCTGTGTCGGTCAGCTGGATCGTGGAATTCAGTCTTTTTGTGGAGCGGGCAGCAAGAGCATCGATCACGATCATGACATCAGGTTCGGTCTGTTTTACGACTCCCCGGATGATCTCGGCGGTTTCCATTCCATTCTTTGCCATAACGCCGGGCGCAAGTGCGCTGATCTCATGCATTTTTTCTTTATTATAAGCGGCTTTGCCATATTCCCGGATAATATGTCTGGTGATGCAGAGGTGGTCAACAACCGCAGGCCCAAGCGCATCGGCGGTCACATCGCGGTTACCGAGACCGATCACGAGGACAGACTGCTCCTTTTGCAGACCGGGAATCAGCTTTTTGAGCTGTCTGGCAAGCTCTGCGGAAATTTCACGGTGACAGCCTTCATCGTTTTGCACCATGCGGGGTGCTTCTATGGTAATATAAGTGCCCATAGGCTTACCAATTGCCTTGGCGCCGTTTCTGGTAGTCACATTTACTTCTGTGATGTGCGTATGGCTTTTTTTTCGGTCATATTCCGATACCGTTACCCCGTGAAGAGATTTGCAGCTATCCGTATTCCGGATACTTTCATGCGCCTCCAGCGCGAGGTCGGTTCTGATTTCTGAAGAGATCATAAGGGCTCCTTTTTTGATGCCTGAGAATTGCTCCGGTTTAGACCTTTTGTCCCTGGCATCATTATATTGTAGTTAGTATTGCACAAAATGGGGAGAATCATACGGGAATAAAAGTAATTGCCAATGGTCGGCCGTGATGATATAGTATTATGTTGAAAATGAAACTGTAGACGATGACTTTACAAAATTATTAGATAAAGAAGTAAAAAATGCAAGACTGAATGAGGATTGGAGGTCGGAGTATTTGAAAACTTATGTGAATGATATGGATATGAGGCGTGAAGGATATATTGAGGGCGAGAAGCGCGGCAGAGCAGAGGGCGAGAAAGTTACACAAAAGAAATTGGTGCAAAAACTAATGGAATCCCAGAAGATTACCGAGATAGAGGCAAGAAAAATGCTGGGAATTTAATTGAGAAATTTCATGGAAACACTTGACAAATGGAAGCACTTACCTTATTATAATATGCGTGTGTTTACATTAGACTGTCCGTGTCCGGCGTAATGTGACACGTTACAAACAATAATTGAACATTACATGGGAGGTGTAGATCTTGGCTAACATCAAATCTGCAAAGAAAAGAGTATTAGTTACAGCAACTAAGACAGAAAGAAACAAAGCAATTAAGTCCGGTGTTAAGACTGCAGTAAAGAAAGTTTACGCAGCAATCGATGCAAATGACAAGGAAGCAGCTAAGGCAGCATTAAATGATGCTACAGTAACAATTGATAAAGCTACTTCTAAGGGTGTTTATCATAAAAACACAGCATCCAGAAAAGTTTCCCGTTTAGCTAAAGCGGTTAACAAGATGGCTTAATCGAACATAAATCAAAATGGTAAGGCATTCGGATCCCGTCAGTCCGGATGCCTTTTTGTTATGGCGACGAGGAAAATGCACGCATTTATGCGGTGCATTTGACGACCGCTAATCAGAGCGAGATCTGTAGAGCGTATCTCGTCTCTGTTATGGCGACGAACGAAATCAGCAGTGATGTGCAATTTGTGAGACATAACCTGCAAACCGGCTTCATAGGATGTAAAAAGAAGTCTTGGGATGGTGACGGATGAATCGTAAAATGCGCATGATCGGAAAAAGAACAGGGAGGCTTCTGGTAGTGATGACCGGATGTCTCTTTTTTTTATATATCGGAGCTTTGGGGTTGCCTGTTTCCATACAGCTGCACTGCCTGATGCTGCCTTACAGCATGCAGACAGAAGATGAGGAAAAAGGCATATATAAGGGGATAACAGGCTGTATGCCCTTATATGCTTATGCGAAGGAGCAGGTGGAAGCAGATGGGCAGGATCTTGCCACAACTTATATTTTGCTGGAAGGAAGAGACGAGTCACATGAGGTTCTGGAAGCAGAGGATAAATTGGAAGAAACGTCAGATGAAAAAACAGATGAAAACGGAAGTCATAACTATGGCAATGGTCAGATGGAGGATGAAAGTGATCAGCCGGTATCAAATGAAGCAGCAGAGGATGGAACAGAGAAAAATGCACAAGGGATACAGACAGAGCAGACGGATTTTTCCGATGATGGAAAAGCAGTAAATAACATGGAAAATACACAGAGCGAGCAGGATGAAAGTTCTGACACAGAAGGAGACCAAGAAAACGCAGATATAGACGCTATGACAGGTGAAAATCAAAAGGCGGTTATGGATCAGCTCGTGGCAGCACACACCGGAAAGCAGCCGCTGGATCTGACGCCTTATCAGAATTTTGACACACTGCTACAGACTTTTTATGTGCTGGATTCCACAACCTATATCGATAATACGGAATTAAATATAGATAAATTATTGAATCAGGATTTAACTATTTCAAAAGGCGGAGATGAGCCGCAGATTCTGATCTATCATACACATGCACAGGAAGGATATGCGGATTCTGTGGAAGGAGATTTGTCTACTACAGTGGTAGGAGCAGGAGACCGGCTTGCATCCCTTTTAGAAGAAAGGGGGTTTGGTGTACTGCATGACAGGGGGATTTATGATACGGACAGAGATTATGCTTATTCTGTAGCTGCACCGGCGCTTCAGCAGATCCTGACGGAACATCCGTCTATTGAGGTGGTCATTGACCTGCACAGAGACGGTGTGGGAGAGGATACACATCTTGTGACGGAATATCAGGGCAAAAAAACAGCTCAGTTCATGTTTTTCAATGGACTGAGCCGTACCAGAAAAGCCGGAGAGATTCCGTATCTGGTGAATGAAAACCGGGATGCTAACCTTGCATTTTCATTTCAGATGCAGCTGAAGTGTCAGCAATACTATCCGGGGCTTGCCCGCCGGATCTATCTGAAAGGGTATCGGTATAACATGCAGTATCGGGCAAGGAGCCTTCTTGTGGAGCTTGGGGCTCAGACGAACACGCTTGAGGAAGTTCACAATGCGGTTCCTCTGCTTGCTGATGTGATCGCAAGTGTGCTGGAGGGAGAGTAGTATCTGCCTCAGCTGCCTTTAACAGCATCCGTTTGTTATGACGCCTTTCAAAAATAATCGTAAACAGGAAGATGATCCAGGCGATCAGTGTACCAACAATACAAACAGTTAATCCGTAAGGACGGAAAGTTAAATGGACTTCATGTGTTCCGGCGGAAGCTTTGATCATAGAGAAACCTTCAGGAGCGGTTTCTATGGTAGCTTCTTTTCCGTCAATTGTTGCACTCCAACCGCGTTCATAAGGAATACTTAGATAAATATAACCTTCTTCAGGTAAAGTGATCGTGCCACGGACAGAAGTATCCTCGAATTCGGAAATATACATGGTATATTGAGATGCACCCTCATAGAACTCTTCGAATGCATCTTCATGGAAGATAGACAGGTAACCAAATCCGTTTTCGTCAATACAAGGAAGGTCAAAACTGTATGTTTTACCTGCATCCAGATGACCCAAATAGTAAAATTCTGACGAACGGAAATAGTATGAACCGCTTTTGGTCGGCGTTACACATAACGTTTGGCGTAATTCGGCAGAATCATTATGATATACATGAGTTGTAGCAATGTTATTATCTGAATTATGCGACATATCTACTTGGGTTAAATCAGTAAAAATATTATTGGGTGTAAAACCTGATGCAATTTTATTGGCATAATCTTCAGCAAATAACACACTAGCCTCAATAATCTGGGAAACTGTTTTTTGTGGAATATAAAATCCTATATTTAGTGCACTGTTATTTTGTAAAATGATTTTATTATCGATACATGCAATGGGAGTATAGTGTTCAAGGTCAATATTAGTAGTATATGTATAATTATCGATAATCATATATTTTGTGTTGGTAAGAGCATTTGCAAATGGAGAAGTATTATTAGTGTTATCCATATAGTTTGAAGATGAAGAATATCCTAAAGCCCGTCCTATGGTGTATTGATATTGTGAAAAAAAGGAATTAAATTGATTCATAGTATTAGTTGAGGATATCATGTTTTGGTTTGTTAATACTGTACCTATATAACTAATTCTTTCTTGTAAGGGATTGTGACATAAAACTTCTTTATAATAACCGGTAACATTGTCATATTCATCATATATTTTTTTACTTATAATGTCTTCTGTTGAAAATATATAAATTGTGTTGATAATTAATTCAGAAATCAGGATAAAATTCATGATTCTAAATAATAATACTTTCTTTTTGGTTCTATACGATATGAGAATAAAGAGTGCTCCATATAATATTAACAAACAGATTGAGGCTATATTTGTAACGGATAATTTCTTGTTTGAAGAAAATATTATAATGTTTATTGTAAGAAGTAGTGAAAAAAGTAAAGAAATTATCAAGTGTTTTTTCTTCATCTTTTTGTAAGTAAGAATTAACTCAGATGCAAGTTCAAAAATAATAAAAATAGCCAAAAAGGAGTATCTGTTAGGAACCTTGGACTGATAGTGCATACCATTCCAAAAATAGCTCATAAGTTCATTGTTGCTACTGAAAAGGATTACTACAAGTAATATAAAATTTATGACATTCTTTTGTGTCTTTTTTAAAAAGAATGTAAGCAAAAGAAAAATAATAAAAATGACGCCACAATATAAATTGATGGCACCGTCAAGGTCTGTCACAACAACCGGATCGGAAAAAATAAAAAACTGTTTAAAACTATCCCAATAACTCTGATAAAATGTGGTAATAGATGGAAATACAGAGTCTGTTGAACTATAGGCAGAGTGTTGAAAAACTAAATATGTAGCGAAAATTGCCCAAAATGATAATCCGGCACTAAGGAGCGAGGAAAAAGCGAAACGTATTCCCTTTTTGAAAAAGTCGGTCACACTGTCATAATGATATGTGAAAAATGCAAATATTAAATAAATACAGATGAAAAATGCAATATTGTTATTTAAAATCATAGAAAATGTCAGTAACAGTATATAGGATGTTTTTTTATTCTCATACATTAATTTATCTAATGAAGATAAAATGAGTGGGAATAAGAAATAAATTGGCATCCATAATATATTATTACGGTAATTAATCATGTACGCACATAAGGAATAAGCAGTTGTTAGTAAAAGAAGGCGATAATCTAAAGGATAAAATTTACTCCCGTTTTTTCGGTGTGTCATATAGTAATACAGGCATGGCCCGCATAAGGATATTGATATAACTACAAAAAGAGTGAATACGGAGAGGATAGAGGAGGATTTTATTATTTTAAGCCAGCCAAATAAAAACGCTGTGGGAAAAGTATAAAAAAAGTTGGTTCCTCCACCTGAATACCAAGAGTATAAAAAACTGTTGTGTTCTAATTGAGCCTTGACCTGATACATAGTAGGTAAAGCAAGAGCTACACCATCTCCTTTGAACATGCTGTAGTGCCCAAAAGGAGAATAACCATTTATAATACAACAGAAAATGAGTGTAAAAAAAGGTATGAAAAAAGAGAAAAGTAATATATAGTGCTGCTTAAACCAGTTTAGGGATAATCTGGCACAATATTTATCTATTGGATTGATAATAAGCAATTTATGCTTAGCCGGGTGTATTTTAAAATAATGTATTCCAAAGAGGAGAAAGAAACTAAATAGAGAGCAAATCAGTCCCCAAATGACAGGAAAATAATATATTTTTACAGAGATAGAGTTCGTGTTTTGAGGAATCTTTATAAGTACTGTATCTAAAGCAGAACGGGAATATGAGATTTTGTGATTATCTGCATATATAGACAGAAATTTAGAATATGGCATATTAAGAAGTAAGTAGCTGCTTTTAACATCTGCTAAAGATATAGTGTATGAAAAAAGATGGTTGTGATCGATAGAAAAATTGGTAGTTTCATAGTTTTGGATAAGGTTATTTAAGACTTCTTTATCAAGATATGCACCGTAGATCCAATAGTTTGCCCAACTATTTGTAACGGTTGTAAATGTAAGTTTGTATGAAATAGGGGTGCCTTTCTTTACATAACCGATTTTTTCAAGTTCATTTGTATGTAAATAGAGATATCCATCCTGGGAAGGGGTTATTTCTAAAAAACATATATTACGGGCATTTTTTGCTTTCGCAGAATTTGGAGATACACTAATACTGAGGATATTATTAGAAGATATATGGGACTCTATATCTGTTGTATCTTTAACAGAAATTTTGAAATTTGCAGATGTAAATAGATCTTTGGTTGCACCTAAAGATCTGGCAATTACATTTTGATGTTCAAATTCAGTTGCATATTGTGCATCTGTGTAGCTGAAATTGTTATCTAAGTAAAAAGCATTAGGCAACGAAATGCTATCATCAGTTTCAATAGTAAAAGGGTTCTGGCAATAAGATTTCGGTGATGCAGAAATGGTAACCGGAGAATTAGAAACAGTATTAGCATCTATAGATAAATTTGTAAAGTTCTGCTGCGCATTTAATATAAGTTCAATCCCAAGGGTCAATAACAGCACGACTTTAAGACTGTTTCTTTGAACGGAACCCATAAAATAAAAGGTAAATATTAAAATATAGCAAATGAACATGATCAATGCAAAGCTGATAGAGATGGAACTGGAATAGTAAGTGGATAAAAAGGAGGAAACTATCATCAAAATAAATGGCAGTATGAGGGTTGCTATTTTTTTATAAACTGCAAAACTCCTGAGATCGTAAAAAGTATCAGCAGAGAAAATCAGAATAAAAAATGGCAGGAAGAAACTGAATGCATTAAATGATGTTTCGGGCATGGTAAATAAGCGTATTACGTACTGGAAAGATGCTATATTGGCGAGAAAACAGAGCAGGCAAAGGAAAATACCATTTCGAAGACGATTGTGTATATTTATTTTTTTGTTGGTAAAATAAAAGCATACTAATAAAATAGCCAGTAATCCGCAGTAGACATTGTTTCCATAACTTGCAACTGTTACATAAGACCCAAAGTTTTTGGGCATAAAACTGCCATAAAAACTGAGCCAGTCTGTGACAAAGGAGAAGTCAGGGGCAGAGCTGGTTTTGATCTGTGTCTGATAAAGAGAATAAAATCCCGGAATAACCGTAACAGCACTTGTTAAAGCAGCTAAGATCCCTGTAAATAAATATTTGATACATTTTGCAACGGAATTTGTAAAATCACCTTTTTTTCTTGTCAGTACATAGAAAAACAGCAGCACAAAAATAATAGCTGCCATATAGAAGTTGCAAAAGAAGCAAAATGCCAGTAAACCATAGAAATATTTATAAGTATCTTTGTAAAGTAAGTGCTCTAAGGCTAAAAAGAGGAGCGGAAACAGTATCACGCAGTCCAAATACATGAAATCATTGTACTGTACCAGAAAATATCCGCTGAGTGAAAACGCAAAGGAAAACAGCAGTACACTGTAATCATACTTGGAATACCGATATCCCTGCAGACGGTGTGTCAGATAGAAGGTCATGGCAAAGCCGGCAAATCCGATCTGCAGTACTGTAACAACGACAAGCAGGACAATGGCAGTTTTCTGTGAAAAGAAACAGAGCAGAAGATGGAGTGGACTGGTTAAATAGAATACGATCGTAGAAAAGTATTCTTTACCAAGAACACCGCCTTCCATAAAAAAGGAAAAATTGCCGGAATGCAGTTGCTCCACAAAGGTGGCAAAATGCGGCAGATTATAAACGGAGCCATCTAAAATAAACAGATTTTTATCGCCAAACGGTGCAAAACCGTTGACCGCCATCAACGTAAATAACACGACAACAGGAAACAAAAATGAAATGAGATAAAGCAGATTATTTCCTAAAAATGCAAGAGTTTTTGATGAACCGGTGTAATAAGGTTTAAATACGGGTGCAGGTTCCGGTGCTCTGTTCTTTTTTGAGTTGTCCGGTAGAATGTTGATCTTCATAATTTTCCTCCATGAGCTGTCTGATAGAAGACATAAAAATATGAATACAATTATACCATTCTTTCTTGAAGAAAACCACAGTTTTATGCTATACTTGCAGGCGTGGATGTAAGCAAATGAAACATTGAAACACGGAGGAACTACATGACACATATAGATCAGAGTAAAATCAGGAATTTTTGCATTGTTGCCCACATCGATCACGGCAAATCAACACTGGCAGACCGTATTATTGAGCGGACAGGACTTTTGACAGAACGTGAAATGCAGGCGCAGGTGCTGGACAATATGGATCTGGAGCGTGAAAGAGGTATTACGATCAAGGCGCAGACGGTCCGTATTATTTATAAAGCAAAGGATGGAGAGGAATATATCTTCAATCTGATCGATACACCCGGTCATGTGGATTTCAATTATGAGGTAAGCCGTGCGCTGGCGGCCTGTGACGGGGCGATCCTTGTCGTGGATGCTGCGCAGGGAATCGAAGCACAGACGCTTGCCAATGTATATCTGGCACTGGATCATGATCTGGATGTTTTCCCGGTCATCAACAAGATCGATCTGCCGAGTGCGGATCCGGATCGTGTAAAGGAAGAAATCGAGGATGTGATCGGGATCGAAGCCATGGATGCGCCTCTTATTTCAGCTAAAAACGGAATCGGGATCGATGATGTGCTGGAGCAGATCGTCAAAAAGATCCCTGCACCGACGGGAGATCCGGACAAGCCTCTGCAGGCACTTATTTTTGATTCTCTGTATGATTCTTATAAAGGCGTTATCATTTTTTGCCGGATCCGGGAAGGAAAGGTAAGAAAAGGAACAACGATCAGAATGATGGCGACGGGCGCACAGGCAGATGTCGTGGAAGTCGGTTATTTCGGCCCCGGTCAGTTTATTCCGTGTGATGAGCTGTCCGCAGGCATGGTAGGTTATATCACAGCCTCCATTAAAAATGTCAGGGATACACGCGTGGGTGACACGGTCACAGATGCTTCAAACCCATGCAGCGAGCCACTTCCGGGCTATAAGAAGGTAAATTCCATGGTATACTGCGGACTATATCCTGCAGACGGTGCCAAATATCCGGAGCTTCGGGATGCGCTGGAAAAGCTGCAGCTGAACGATGCTTCCCTGAATTATGAGCCGGAAACATCGATCGCACTTGGATTTGGATTCCGCTGTGGTTTCCTGGGGCTTCTGCATCTGGAGATCATTCAGGAACGATTGGAGAGAGAATACAATCTGGATCTGGTCACGACAGCACCGGGCGTTGTATATAAGGTATTTAAAACAAACGGAGAAATGATCGAACTGACGAATCCGAGTAATCTGCCGGATCCTTCGGAGATCGAGCACATGGAAGAACCGATCGTCAGTGCAGAGATCATGGTCACGACAGAATTTATTGGATCGATCATGGAGCTTTGTCAGGAAAGACGAGGCGTTTATCTTGGCATGGAATACATTGAAGAGACAAGAGCACTTTTGAAATATGAGCTTCCGCTCAATGAGATCATCTACGATTTCTTTGATGCGCTGAAATCCCGTTCCAGAGGTTATGCATCCTTTGATTATGAGCTCAAGGGCTATGAACCGTCAGAACTTGTGAAGCTGGATATCCTGATCAATAAAGAAGAAGTGGATGCCCTGTCCTTTATCGTGCATAAGGACGGAGCCTATGAGCGTGGTAGAAAAATGTGTGAAAAGCTGAAGGATGAAATTCCACGTCACCTGTTTGAAATTCCGATCCAGGCGGCTGTAGGCGGTAAGGTAATTGCCAGAGAAACTGTTAAGGCGATGCGTAAGGATGTACTTGCGAAATGTTACGGCGGTGATATTTCCCGTAAGAGAAAGCTTCTGGAGAAACAGAAGGAAGGCAAGAAGCGTATGCGTCAGGTCGGTAACGTGGAAATTCCGCAGAAGGCATTTATGAGCGTTCTGAAACTGGACGACAAAAAATAGAAACGAGAACAGCATGCAAAATAAAGAAGAGTTAAGCCTGTATATCCATATCCCTTTTTGCGTACGAAAGTGCGGCTATTGTGATTTCCTCTCTGCTCCGGCAGATGAGAAAGCAAGGGATCGGTATGTACAGGCTCTTCTTATGGAAATAGAGCGTTATCGGGGAACAGAAACAGCGGACAGAAAGATTAAAACACTTTATATCGGCGGTGGCACACCGTCGACATTGTCTGTGAAACAACTGGAATGCATTATGCAGAAAATTAAATGCACATTTAATTTTCGCGGTGATATGGAGACATCCATGGAAATGAATCCGGGAACCGCTTCAAAAGAGAAGTGCAGGGCACTTTATCAGATGGGGATCAACAGACTCAGCATAGGGCTGCAGTCTACAAATGACATGGAACTGAAAACACTCGGACGTATTCACTCCTATGAGGACTTCTTAAACACCTATACATGGTGCAGAGAAGCCGGTTTTCAGAATATCAACGTGGATCTGATGGCAGCACTTCCTTACCAGACTGTGGAGAGTTATACCACAGGACTTCGTAAGATCATCCGCCTTGCACCGGAGCATATTTCGGCTTACAGCCTGATCTTGGAAGAAGGGACTCCTTTTTATCAAAAATATAATAGCGGATGTTATCCATTGCCGGATGAAGAACAGGAACGCCTGATGTACAGGGAAACGGAGCAGATATTGGCACAGGCGGGGTATGAACGGTATGAAATTTCCAATTATGCGAAAAAGGGGTATGCCTGCAGGCATAATCTTGTGTACTGGCAGGGAGGAGATTACCTGGGGCTGGGACTTGGAAGCTCTTCCTATATGGATGATGTACGGTTTCATAATACAACTGATCTCGATACTTATGTAAACCAAGGCGCATATGTTGAGGACCGGGAAGAGCTTTCCGTGCAGGCGAAGATGGAAGAATTCATGTTTCTGGGGCTGCGTGTCATCGCAGGTGTATCCGGGACGGAATTTGAGAAACGCTTTGGGAAAACAATGGAAGATGTCTATGGCGACGTTTTACGAAAACACGAAGAAGAAGGTCTTTTACAGATAGAACGCAAAGAGGATCGCAAAGAAGCAGCTGCCGCAGAACCTGCAAAAGGAAAAACAAATATTGAAAAAGTTATGTTAACCACAAAAGGGGTTGATGTCAGCAATTATGTATTTGCAGATTTTCTGCTATAATCCTTGCGCTGTCTGTGTTTTCTATGTATAATAAAAATTGGTCGTTACTTTAACCAAACCCTATGCATACAATGGTATAAAACGTATTTGGGAGGCTTCCCTTGCAGACCTTTCAAAAACCACTTTCTGACGAGGAAGAAGCGTATTATCTGCAGATGCTTAAGGGGAACGATGTCAAACAGAGTGAGGAAGCCAGACAGATACTGATAGAAAGAAATCTGCGGTTGGTTGCCCATATTGTAAAAAAATACCAGAATGTGGAAGAGGACGCAGAGGATCTGATCTCCATAGGGACAATAGGACTCATTAAGGCGATCCGGACATTCGATGGAGGAAAAGGAAGCCGTCTGGCGACTTATGCAGCCAGATGTATTGATAATGAACTGTTGATGATGCTCCGTATGCGGAAGAAAACCGCAAGGGATGTATCCCTGTATGAACCGATCGGAACCGATAAAGAGGGAAATGAGATCAGCCTTTTGGATGTGACATTATCCAAACAGGAAGATTTTGCAGAGATGATCAGCCGGCGGGAGGATATCAGCAAGGTTAGAAGGCTGGTGTCTACAGTTTTATCTGACAGGGAAAAAGAGATCATCACGATGCGTTACGGGCTCTCGGATGAACAGGAGCTGACGCAGAGGGAAATCGGGGAAAAACTAGGTATATCCAGAAGCTATGTGTCACGTATTGAAAAGAAGGCATTACTGACATTGAAAAAGGCTTTTGAAGATATGTAATGTATAATTCCGGTTTATGCCGGAAAGAAAAGAGAGGTACATTTATTATGGAAAGTTTAGAGGAAATACTGCACGTTGCCTATGAGGCGGGGGCGTCCGATATCCATCTGACGGTTGGCATTCCACCGACAATGCGTCTGAATGGTCATCTGGTAAAGATGGATTATCCGATCCTCAGACCGGAGGATACATTGGAGCTTTGTCTGGATGTATTAAACCCGGTGCAGCGTGAAAAATTCGAGGAACGTGGTGAATACGACCTTTCAATTGCATTTGCCGGAATTGGCCGTTATCGTGTCAACGTATTCAAGCAGCGTGGTGCGATCGCGCTTGCACTCCGTACTATCACTGATGAAATCCCGGATCCTGAAAAGCTGGGAGTTCCGAAATCAATCGTAGATCTGTATCTGAGAAAGCGTGGACTTGTCCTTGTAACAGGACCTACCGGTAGTGGTAAGTCAACGACACTGGCATCCATCATCAATAAAGTAAATGAAAACAGAGATGCTCATATCATTACACTGGAAGAGCCGATCGAGTATGCGCATCATCATAAGATGTCCATGGTAAACCAGCGTGAGATCGGGCAGGATACATTAAGCTTTGAAGCCGGTCTTCGAGCAGCACTTCGTGAAGATCCGGATGTTATTCTCGTCGGAGAAATGCGTGACTTTGAAACAATCAGTATCGCCATCACCGCTGCTGAAACAGGACATCTGGTATTCTCCACACTGCATACAGTCGATGCGGCAAGTACTGTCGACCGTATCATCGACGTATTCCCGGAGCATCAGCAGCAGCAGATCCGTGTACAGCTTTCCAACGTTATTGAGGCGATCATTTCCCAGACATTGATCCCTAACGTTGCAGGAGACGGACGATGCGCGGCTTTCGAGGTTATGCATGCTACATACGCTGTCCGCAACCTGATCCGTGAAGGTAAATCACATCAGCTTGATTCCATTATCCAGACCGGTAAGAAGGAAGGCATGATGACACTGGATGATTCCCTGCTTGCTTTATATATGCAGAGAAAGATCTCCAAGGAAAACTGTATCCAGTTCTCGCGTGATCCGGAAAAAATGAAGACAAAAGTATTCTAAATCTTATAAAATCTAAAATCTGTGGCCGGGCAGGATTGCCTGCCCGGTCATCTGAAACATATCATTCATGATTTCAAAACAATCAATGAAATAAATCCCTCATAAAAGCAATAACAATTTATTTATCACATCAAAAAATCAAAAAGGAGAACACATCTATGTACAAATCTATTCTGTCAGGGGCTTTTCATGGCATGGAGAGCTTTCTGGTACAGGTTGAGGCTGACATTTCCGACGGACTTCCGTGTATGGATATGATCGGCTATCTTTCAAGCGAAGTAAAAGAAACAAGGGAACGCGTACGCGTTGGCATCAAAAACAGTGGTTATCAGCTGCCTGTAAAGCGGATCACTATCAATCTGTCGCCTGCGGATGTCAGAAAAGGCGGCTGTGCATTTGACCTGCCTGTAGCACTTGCCCTGCTTGCAGCAAGCGGGCAGATGGACGAGGCTGCTAAAATGGTGGATGCGGCAAGAGAAAACGAAGAGGCAAGGGGTACGGGAGAATATCTTGTGCTGGGCGAGATGGGGCTGGATGGCACGATCAAGCCGATAAAGGGTGTATTTCCAATTTTGATGCATGCATTGGATATGGGAATCGGCAAGTGTATTGTTCCGATCGAAAACAGGGAAGAAGCAGAAGCGGTAGACGGTATGCAGGTCCGGGCTGTCAGCTCGCTTACAGAAGCGGTATCTGTATGGACAGGAAGGCAGAATGCCGGCGGATCATTAGATGACCGGAATGCAGAAGAAGAAAAAACAGAAAATGATGAAACCGTTGGAAGCCTTGTGATAAATCGGGAAAATAAAAAGGACTTTGCGGATGTATGCGGACAGGAAATGGCGAAGCGTGCTGCAGAGATCGCTGCTGCGGGATTTCATAACCTGCTGCTGGTCGGACCGCCGGGCAGCGGGAAATCCATGATCGCAGAGCGGATCCCTACCATTATGCCTCTGATGAGCAGGGAGGAAAGCATTGCTGTTACAAAAATTTGCAGTATGGCAGGAAAACTGCAAAAAGGAGAAGGGATGGTATGGCAGAGACCTTTCCTGCAGCCGCATCATACGATCACGGCACAGGCTCTGGTAGGAGGCGGAAATACGCCGATGCCCGGAATTGTGACGCTGGCACATCGAGGTGTGCTGTTTTTAGATGAACTGCCGGAATTTGGCAGAGAAAAGCTGGATCTTTTAAGACAGCCTGTTGAGGATAAGAAAGTGCAGATCATCAGGGCAAGATATGCCTGCACGTATCCTTCGGACTTTTTACTTGTTGGTGCGATGAACCCGTGCCCATGCGGCTATTACCCGGATCTTCACAAGTGTAATTGTACGGATCAGGAAAGAGAAAGATATCAAAAGCGTGTCTCGGGAGCGCTTTTAAACAGACTGGATATCTGTGCTGAAGTAGGACGGATTGAGTGGGGACAGTTACAGAAACAGGGAAATGAATCAAGTGCAGTGATTTCGAAACGTGTACAAAAGGCGATCAACAGACAGAAGATAAGATATGGGATGGACAATAAATTTAATGCAGATTTATCCAATGAAGAAACGATACTGTACTGTGGAATGAATGCAGGCGCAGAGCGGATTCTGGAGAGAACCTACACAAAATACCAGCTAAATCCAAGAAGCCTGTTCCGTATCCGCAGACTGGCAAGAACGATCGCCGATCTGGCAGAGTCGGATGAGATAAAAGAGGCACATGTCAGCGAGGCGATAGCGCTGAATAAGGGGTTGTGGCATGCGTAAAGGAGACAGAACTGAAGAAGTTGTGGCGGGATGTCTATCAAAATGGGCAGGGAAAATGCTGTATTTATGCGGCTTTTGGCGTTTTACAAACGCCTATTTAGCAAAACATAGGAAGGTGATAATTATGATAGATAATAGAAATATTAGTATTGTACAGGATTCAGACGGAAAATATATTGTAATAATCAATGATAGAAAATTACGAGGAGATTCTAAGGATGACTGGAAAATAGTAGAAGAATATTTAAAAGGTTTTATTTGGGATCATTATGAGATTATTGATACGGCAGAAGCAGTGTATATTGGGACAGAGTTTCCTTCGGAATATTCCGGTTCAAAAAGTAGATTGGCATTAAAAGGTGCTAGAAGAAAGGCAAAAGCATTGGCTGCACAAGGAATCCCGGAAATGATTCGGTTCGCGGAAAATCCAAGATGGGAAGAAAATCGTGAGAATAAACATAGGAAAGATGCCAAGTATGGTTGGTATAGGTATGATGTAAGATTTGGTATACCGGTATATGCGGAAAGAACAAAATATATAGAAAGATATAATGTATTTAAGGCTATATTATTAGTTAAGCATGCAGAGGATGATAAAAAATATTTACATGATCTTATTACAATAAAAAAAGAAACGAGCAGCCCGCCTGAGTACATAAACAGTACTGTACGGTAAAAACCCATTTCTATTTTCAATTATATAATAAAAAGATAATAAGTCAAGGGAAAAGTGTAAAAGATACCCTTATCGCTTATAGGAGACCTTACATGACAACAAAAAACATAGAAGAACAAAAGAAATATGAATACTGGTTGTACCAGACAAATCCGCTGCGGCGAAGCCGCATGATCCGGATGACGGAGCGGGGGATCAGCCCAAAAGATCTTTATGAGATGAAAGAGGAAGAACTGAAGAAGCTGTGGCGGTCTATTTGCCAAAATGGGCAGGAAAGTGTGACGGAAAGAGATATTGCCCTTATTTTAGAAAGCCGCAGGACATTTGACCTGCAGGGAGAATATGCAAAACTGCAGGAAAAAGGAATCACATTTGTATCCATATTGCATGAGGACTACGAATATAAGCTGCGTAATATCCCGGATCCGCCATTCGCCTATTTCAAAAGGACAGATAATACAAAGAACAGATCGGATCAGCTGACGATCGCCATCATCGGAGCCAGAAACTGTAGCGGATACGGAAAAGAAATCGCAAAAAGACTGGGAATGTGCTGCGCAGATCTGGGGATGACGGTTGTCAGTGGACTGGCAGCAGGAATTGACAGTATAGCGCAGGAAGCTGCCAATCAGGCGGGCGGCTTTGTACAGGCGGTGCTGGGAAGCGGTGTAGATATCTGTTATCCGGCGCAGAACAGGAGCCTGTATGATGCAGTACTGAAAAACGGTGAGATCCTCAGTGAATATCTGCCGGGGACAGCGCCTATGGCATGCAATTTTCCACCACGGAACCGGATCATCAGTGGCCTAAGTGATGCCTTGATCGTGGTAGAGGCAAGGCAGAAAAGCGGAACGAGCATAACAGTCAATATGGCGCTTGAGCAGGGAAAGGATGTGTATGCCATTCCGGGGCGGATCACGGATCCGATGAGCCTTGGCTGCAATCACATGATCAGCCAGGGAGCAGGCATTATCACAGATGTCGAGGAAGGTCTGCTGGAAATCAGGCAGATGATACTGGAAAGAAAAGTACAGACGGGCTATAGTGCCGGCTCATGTACCGGGAATCAGAATGGAATACCTCAGTATGCTGATGAAATGCATAAACACGCGGATAAAAGCAATATATCACAAGATGACATAGGTTTACATAATATGAACGGACGAAAGAATCCGTATGCGAAGGATGACCTGAAAGGCCGTCTGTATGCCTGCATGGACTATATGCCAAAAACGATGCAGCAGCTTTATGAAGAAATCGGAGATGCCAATATTGCGGAGATCATGACAGCCCTTTTGCAGATGGAACTGGATGGAGCGGTTGTGGAAAAGGGAGGGGCGTATTCACTGTGAATAAGACTTTGCTTTTGTGAATAAATAACAATAGATGAAAAAAAAGATGGTAAAAAATAAGCAATTATAATAAAAAATAAATAAATTAAAATAGTGTAAGTATTGCGATAGAACACTGAATATTGTATGATATATACATTGAAAAAGTGTGACAGAGGGAATGACGGAATATGATAAGCTTTAATGTACCACCTTTTACGGGAAATGAAATTACATATATAAAAGAGGCTGTAGATGCACATAAAATATGTGGAGACGGACAGTTTACGAAAAAATGTAATGCGTGGATAGAAGAAAAAATGGGAACGAGTAAAGCTCTGCTGACGACTTCATGTACCCATGCAACAGAAATGGCAGCACTTTTATTGGACATAAAAGAGGGGGACGAAGTAATTATGCCCGCATATACTTTTGTGTCAACAGCAGATGCATTTGTATTACGTGGCGCGACAGCCGTATTTGTTGATATTGATCCAAGAACCATGAACATGGATGCAGATCTGATCGAAGATGCTATCACTGATCGTACAAGAGCAATTGTTCCTGTACACTATGCAGGTGTAGCGTGTGATATGGATAAAATCATGAACATTGCACAAAAGTATCATTTGGCAGTGATAGAAGATGCAGCGCAAGGCGTTATGAGTTCTTATAAAGGAAGGGCACTTGGAACAATAGGAGATTTTGGATGCTATAGTTTTCATGAAACCAAAAATTATAGCATGGGAGAAGGAGGAGCACTTCTGATCAAAGATCCGAAAAATGTAGATCTTGCGGAAGTAATCCGCGAAAAAGGAACAAATAGGAGTAAGTTTCACAGAGGGCAGATCGACAAATATACGTGGATTGAAGCAGGGTCATCTTATTTGCCGAGCGATATGAATGCAGCGTATTTATGGGCTCAATTGGAAATGGCAGATGAGATTAATGCCAATAGATTGGCATCGTGGAACACCTATTATGAGGCTTTTGGCAAATTAGAAGAAGATGGAAGAGTAGAATTGCCGTATATACCCGATGGATGTAAACACAATGCCCATATGTTTTACCTGAAAATGAAAGATATTGAGGAACGTTCGCAACTGATTTCATATTTAAAGGAAAATGGTGTATTGGCAGTATTTCACTATATTCCGCTACATACAGCGCCTGCAGGATTAAAATATGGAAGATTTCATGGAGAAGATCGTTATACTACAAAAGAAAGTGAAAGACTGGTGCGACTTCCAATGTATTATAAATTAGCTCAAAGCGATCAGGATAAAGTGATTGAGCTGGTTTACAAATTTTATCGGAGATAGGGATAAGTATGAAGAAAATATCATATGTGATACCTTGTTATCGCTCTGAACAGACGATTGCAGATGTTGTAAAGGACATTAGAGCTACCATGCGGGGCTTCGCAGAAAAATATGAATATGAAATAGTTTTAGTCAATGACTGCTCGCCGGATGATACATATCGGGTGATTCAAAGCCTGGCACAACAGTATCAAGAAGTAAAAGGAGCAAGCCTTTCAATTAATTTTGGACAGCAGGGAGCTTTGATGGCGGGCTTTTCAATAGCAGACGGGGATATGATAGTTTGTCTGGATGACGATGGACAGACACCGCCTAGTGAAGTGGGAAAACTGTTAGATAAATTTGAACAGGGGTATGATGTGGTTTTTGCTCGTTATAAACATAAAAAACACTCAATATTCAGAAATATAGGAAGCAAGGTAAATGACTGGATGGCACATGCTTTATTGGGAAAACCAAATGATTTATATGTGTCCAGTTATTTTATTGCAGATCGTTTTGTGATAGATGAAATTATCAAATATAAAAATCCATATCCATATATATTGGGATTGATATTAAGAACGACGAGGAATATTACGGATGTTCCGGTAGAACATAAAAAGCGAGTGGTAGGTGAATCCGGTTATACAATAGGAAAATTACTTGGTCTGTGGTTAAACGGTTTTACGGCATTTTCTATTGTGCCTTTACGTGCGGCATCAGCATTAGGTGCCTGTACGGCTCTGCTATCAATTATTTACCTGATATATATCATAATTAGAAAATTAATTATATCTACGGCCCCTATTGGCTGGAGTTCTATTATTTGTGCAGTCTTGTTTGTAGGGGGGATTATTATGTGTATGCTTGGCATGTTGGGAGAATATGTGGGTAGGATGTATATAAGTATTAATGATTCTCCACAATTTGTTATTAAGGAAAGAACTTTTGAGGAAAAGAATGAAGGAAATTAATGCGTTTTGGGAAAAAAGAAATTTAGGAGTGGACGTAAAGGAAATAGAGTTTGAAGAAAAGGATGAATTAGATACATTAGGAGAATTATTATATGCAATTTATACCCCGTATAGTGTCTTACGGATCGCTTCAGGAAGAACTGATGCATTGCTTTTGGCGCAGGAACAGGGCTACCGAGTGATTGAAATGAGTATTGGACTGGAAGGGAAAACAGATCATGTGAAGCTGCCTGAAATATATCGACGTTTTGAAAGTACAGTATCGGTATCTTTTGCCACTTCGGATGAGTCGGATCAAATATTGAAGGAAATAAAAAAAGGTGAGATCTTTGAAACAGATAGAATTGCTTTAGATCCATATTATTCAAAAAGTGTGGCGGGGAACAGATATTATAATTGGACAAGGGATGAATTAGATAAAGGGGCAAAACTTGCAGTTGCATATTATAAAAATGCGCCAGCGGCATTTGGTGTTACCTGTCAGAAAAATCATAATTGTTACGATGCTTTTTTGGGAGGAATTTTTTCTGAAATGGCAAATAAAGGGCTGGGATTTTTGGCAATATATGCAAATATGAAAGCAATTCAGATGCAGGGAGGAACTAAAATAGTAACAAGAGTATCCTCTAATAATCAACCTATACTCAGATTGCACATGCAGTATGGTTATATGGTTAAGGATATGAAATATGTATTGATCAGACATCAATAGGAGTATAGATATGAAATTAGTGGGAAAAACTGCATTGGTAACAGGTGCGAATGGAGGAATAGGCAGGGCAATTGTAGAAGGTTTGGCTGCGGAAGGCTGTAATATTATAGCACACATGAGGGAGAATAAGCCGGAGTTTGATTCATTTGCCAAGGAAATAGAGGATACATATAAAATAAAGATCAGATGTATTTATTTTGATCTGTCGCAGGAAGAAACTATAAAATGTGAAATGCAGAAATTGTTAAAAGAAAAAAGAAATATAGATATATTGGTAAACAATGCAGGAGTCGCACATGGAGGATTGTTGCAAATGACATCGATGAGGGAGATAAGAAACGTGTTTGATGTTAATTTGTTTGCGGCAATGCAATTGATGCAAATCGTATCCAGATATATGGCAAAAAAGAAAAGCGGTGCGATTGTAAATATTGCATCTATTTCTGGTTTAGAATTGGATAGGGGAAATTGTGCGTATGGGACTTCCAAAGCAGCGTTGATTGCATTGACAAAAACAATGGCGAAGGAACTGGCGGATCAAGGAATTCGTGTGAATGCAGTGGCACCTGGACTGACAGATACACATATGGCGACTCTTATGGAAGCAAAGGCTGGGGAAGCTATGCTAAGGGAAACAGCTATGAAAAGATTGGCAGATCCCAAAGAAATTGCAGATGCTGTTGTCTTTTTGTCATCGGAGCAGGCGTCCTTTATTACTGGACAGGTTCTGCGTGTAGACGGAGGTATGTAATTTGATGGGTGGAAGCATGACGTCTGATGCAATCAGAGAAATTGCAAATTGCATGAGGGAAAAAAGCATAGAACTGACATATCAGATGGGGAATAAAGGAGCCCATATTGGTGGCGGCTTGTCCTTGATTGAAATAATGGCTGTGCTCTACATGGATGTATTAAAGTATGATCTGACGAATATGACAGATGAAATGAGAGATCGAGTGATATTTAGTAAAGGACATGGAACATTGGCGTTGTATACAGCTATGCAATGCGCAGGAATTATAACGGAGGCAGAACTGAATACATATAAACAGGATGATAGCGAAGTGACTGCACATCCATCTGTAAATCCTAAGTGGGGAATTGAATTTTCAAGCGGTAGTCTGGGACAGGGGCTATCCCTGGCAGTCGGTGTTGCGTTGGGGTTGAGAAGAAAACATAATAATACTTCCAAGGTATATGTCATATTGGGAGATGGAGAATGTGATGAAGGCTCTATATGGGAGGCAGCAGCGAGTGCAAGTCATTATGACCTTAATAACATTATTGCTATAGTGGATCGAAATAAGCTCCAGTATGATGGTGCAACAGAAGAAGTGTTAAATATGGATCCTATGGAAGAAAAATGGAAAAGTTTTGGATGGCAGGTTCGGAAAACAAATGGACACGATATAGATGCTTTGAAAGATGCTTTTTATGTGAATAATAAAAGACCTTATGTTATATTGGCTGATACCATAAAAGGCAAGGGGGTTTCTTTCATGGAAAACAATCCATTGTGGCATAATGGACGATTAAGTCAGAAACAATATGAACAGGCAATGGAGGAACTTGGGTTATGAAAACACTGACTCCATCAAATATAAAAATGTATAGCAGACTTGGAACTTGTGGTACGCTGGGAATGGCATTGGGGGATATTGCGGAAGAAATACCGGAGCTGGCAGTTGTTACTGCAGATCTGTGTTTTTATTCGGGATTGGATCGTTTTAAGAAAAAATACCCTGAAAAGTTATATAATGTTGGGATTGCTGAGCAGAATCTGATTGGTGTAGCAGCAGGATTGGCTAAGGAAGGATTTGATACATTTGCCACTACCTATGCTTCTTTTGCGGTGACAAGAGCATTAGATCAAGTTCGCGTAAACATGGGGTATATGAAATTACCTATAAAACTAATTGGTCTGACGTCGGGCTTTTCGGTTGGAATACTAGGTGCGACGCATATTTGTATTGAAGATATAGCGATTGCAAGAAGTATTCCGAATATGGTGGTTCTTTCGCCGGCAGACAGTACGGAAACGTATCGGGCAGTAGTTGCGGCGGCAAACATAAAAAAGCCTGTATATATCAGGCTGACAGGAAGCATGAACCAACCGGTGGTATATAAGGAAGATTTTGATTACCAAATCGGAAAAGCAAATATATTAAAAGAAGGAAATGATATTACGATCATTGCGACAGGAACAATGGTTTATGTAGCAGACAAGGTTGTAGAGAAATTGGAAAAGGAAAATATTTCTGCAACACTAATAGACATGCATACTATAAAACCGTTGGATGAAGAATGCATAAAGGCACATATGAAATGCAGATTGCTGGTCACAATGGAAGAACATTCGGTAATAGGTGGTTTAGGAGGCGCTGTTGCTGAACTGCTTGCAGCACGGGAATGTCATCCGCGCCTGCTTAAAATAGGGATAGCTGATGAATATGCACATGCAGGATCCTATGAGTATTTGCTTGAAAAATATGGCTTGACAGTTGAAAAAATAACAGAGAATATTATAAAAACCTATAAGGAGGTAGTTTAGAAATGACAAATCTTGAAAAGTATAAGAAAGTATTTACAGAAACATTTGGTATTTCTGAGGATTGTTTAGAAGATCTGGAATATCAGGGGATTTCGGAGTGGGATTCCGTAGGACATATGACACTTGTCTCAGAACTTGAGGACGTGTTTGATATTATGATGGACACGGATGACATCATTGACTTTAGTTCTTTTAAAAAAGGAATGGAGATTTTGAGCAAATATAATATTGTATTTTGATCAGGGGGAAAATTATGAGGAATTTTTTCGAAAAAGAAAATGCATTTAAAGAAAATATACTACTCATAACAGACAAAGGAGAAGAACTCAGATATCAGGATCTGGATAAGTATGCTGAAAAAATAATGGAAAAAATCAGTGACAGATGTCTGGTTTTTCTGTATGCGAGTAACACAAGCGGTTCCATTATGAATTATCTGGCAGTGCTTCGTAATAAAATAGTTCCTGTTTTGTTGAGCAGTAAAATAGATAAAGAACTATCAGACAATTTGCTTCAGCTTTATAAGCCTTCTTACATTATGATACCGGAGTCAGAAAGAGATGACTTTTCGACTTATGAAGAAGTTGTATGTCAATATGGATATGTTGTGATGAAAACACAGTTTGAAATAACCTACCCTATGTATGAGGAACTTGCCCTTCTTTTGACAACTTCCGGCAGTACGGGAAGCCCTAAACTGGTGAGACAGAGCTATCAGAATATTGCAGCAAATGCAGCTTCTATTGCACAGTATTTGGAATTGGATGAGACAGAACGTCCTATTACAACACTTCCAATGAATTATACATATGGTTTGTCGATTATTAATAGTCATGTTTTGGTAGGAGCCACTTTGTTGGTAACGGAAAAAGGTTTCTTGCAGAAAGAATTTTGGAATTTCTTCAAACAACAAGGGGCAACATCATTTGGTGGAGTCCCTTATAATTATGAAATGCTTGATAAATTAAGATTTACACATATGGAACTTCCCTCGCTGCGTACTATGACACAGGCGGGAGGAAAATTATCTCCGGAATTACATAAGAAATTTGCGGAATATGCACAGGATAATAATAAGCATTTTGTTGTTATGTACGGTCAATGTGAGGCGACGGCAAGAATGGCTTATCTGCCTTATGAGAAGTCTGTGGAGAAATATGGAAGCATGGGTATTGCAATTCCCGGAGGGAAATTTAAGCTGATAGACGAAGTTGGACAGGAAATCATTAATTCACATGAAACAGGAGAACTTGTCTATGAAGGAGAAAATGTGACTCTGGGGTATGCCGAGTCGGGCAAGGATCTGGTCAAAAAGGATGAAAGGCAAGGCGTGCTGTATACAGGAGATATGGCTCAGAGAGATGATGACGGTTATTATTATATTGTAGGCAGGAAAAAGAGATTTTTGAAAATATATGGAAATAGAGTTAATTTAGATGAAATTGAGAGACTGGTAAAGGGAGCGTTTCATTATACTGACTGTGCTTGTGCCGGTGTGGATGACCATATGTATATTTTCCTGACAGATGATTCGATTTCAGAGCAAGTAAAGCGATATATTACAGAAAAGACCGGACTGAATCATGTAGCATTTCAGATAAAGGTAATTCCGGAAATTCCTAAAAATGATGCAGGAAAGACCAGATATGTACTACTGGAACAATATTATTAAGGTGATGAAATGAAAGAGTATAGTGAATTCTTAAATGTTGATCCGTATTCTTTGACAAAAGACGAAAAAGAACACATGTTAAATGAAAGATTGATGGACTTAACATTGTTCCATATGGAAAAATGCCAGAATTATAAAAAAATGGTGAATGCATTAGGTTTTTCAGCGGATAAATGTACAAATTATTATGAATTACCATTTTTGCCGGTAAGATTGTTTAAAGAACTGGAATTGCGTAGTGTGGAAAAAGAAGAAGTATTTAAGACTATGACTTCATCCGGTACTACTGGACAGGCGGTTTCTAAAATATACTTGGATAAGAGAACGGCCAGTAACCAGCAAAAGACACTGGTAAAGATTGTGTCAGCATTTACAGGTTCAGCACGACTTCCGATGCTGATAATTGATTGCCCGTCAGTTGTTAAGAACAGACAAATGTTCTCGGCAAGAGGGGCGGGTATATTGGGTTTTTCAATGTTTGGAACAGATAAAACATATGCTTTGGATGATGACATGAATTTGGATGTTGAAGGCGTTAAGAACTTTCTGGAGAGACATAGGGGAGAACGTATATTTTTATTTGGTTTCACATTTATGATATGGCAGCATTTTTATAAGAAGCTTGAAATGTTAAAACGTGAATGCAATGTAAAATTTGATTTTTCAAATGGCGTACTGATTCATGGGGGCGGATGGAAAAAGCTGGTTAGTGAAGCAATAACAGCAGATGAATTCAAAAAAACATTGACAGATGTATGTGGATTGCAGGACATTCATGATTATTATGGAATGGTTGAACAAACGGGATCTATTTATATGCAGTGTTCAGAAGGGCATTTACATGCCAGCATTTTTTCGGATGTGATCATACGTGATGAAAGGACATTACAGGTTTGTCCGGTTGGAAAAAAGGGGATTATTCAGGTTGTGTCTGCGATCCCGGAGTCGTATCCCGGACACTCTCTCTTGACAGAAGATGAAGGAGTGTTGCTGGGAGAAGATGATTGCAAATGCGGATGCAAAGGAAAGTATTTTAAGGTTTTGGGAAGATTGAAGAATGCAGAGATCAGGGGGTGCAGTGATACCTATGCTGAAAAATTCAGATAATGAGGACGTGCAGTATATAAAGAATAGGGTAAAAATAAGAGCAGGTGCATTTGAGTATATGAAAGAAATGGAAAAAATGCCAACATATCCTGTGTTTTCAGAATCTGTTCTGTCATTTTTAGATGACTTTTCGAAAGAAATATTACATGGTAAAGAAGCAAAAAAATATGCAGATGTTGTAACTTTAGGTTTTTGGTGCAGAAGAGCGTCAATAAAACAGATGGAAAAACAATATGAGAACACTGTATTGCGGATTGGATGCGGAATCGCATTTCATATTGCACCATCTAATGTGGCTGTTAATTTTGCATATTCGATGATAGCCTCCATGTTGGCAGGAAATAGTAATATTGTAAGGATACCTTCTAAAGAGTTTAAACAGGTTGACATAATACTGGATGCAATCAATACGACGATTGAAAAACATAACGATATTAAGAAGAGATTGCTTTTGATACAGTATGATCGTGATAAGAAAATTAACGATTATTTTTCGTGGTTGTGTGACATAAGAGTTGTTTGGGGAGGGGATACGACAATTGCAGTCTTACGTGAGTCGCCAATAAGACCAAGAACAAGAGAGATTTGCTTTGCAGATCGCTATTCGCTTTGCATTATTGATGCAGACCGTTATCTGGAAGACGGAGAAAAGGGTAAAATTGCACATGGATTTTATAATGATACTTATTTGAATGATCAAAATGCGTGTACCAGCCCTAAATTAATCATATGGATGGGGAATAAGGTAGAAGAGGCACAGAATATTTTTTGGCAGACTTTATCAAAACTGGTATGTAATACCTATCAGATTAATGCAGTGCAGGTTGTTGACAAATTAGATGAAGGATTGAAATTTGCCTGCATGTGTAATGAAAAAAGCAAGCCTCTATATAGCGGTTATAAAGGAGATAATCTGATCAACAGGATTTCTGTTTCTGCTATTGATGATTCACTTTTTGAAATCCATCAGAACAGTGGTCTGTTTTTTGAGTATAAAACAAATGACCTGAAGGATATTCTGCCGTTATGCACGAAAAAAGTACAAACGGTTGCATTGATTGATGTAGATGAAAAAAGACTGAAATCCTTTATTATGGAAAATTGCCCGAGAGGAATTGATCGTGTGGTTCATGTGGGGAAAACACTTGATTTTTCACTTGTGTGGGATGGATATGATCTGATCCGCGAAATGAGCAGAATAATAACGATACTATAAGGAAGTGCAAGGATGGGAAAAAAGGGAAGAACTTTTGCTGGACTGCATATTCTGCTGATGATTTATTCTATAGGGGGAATATTGAGCAAACTTGCTGCAAGAGAAAAATTTATGAGTACAAAGTTCTGTGCGTATTATATAGGATTGATTGCATTGCTGGGTATTTATGCAATAGGCTGGCAGCAAGTGATCAAACGATTATCACTGACTACAGCATTCGCAAATAAAGCGATTACTGTGGTGTGGGGTATTATCTGGGGGATGACTATTTTTCATGAAACAATAACACCAGGGCAGTTAATGGGGGCTGCCTTGGTAGCATGTGGTGTTATGTTATATGCCAGAGCAGATGAACACGAAACGCAGGAGTTAACAAAATGATAAAATATGCAGGGATATTATTGACAGGTACTTTTATTAGTGCGATTTCACAAGTGCTGTTAAAGAAGTCTGCGTTAAAAAAATATGATTCTGTACTTCGGGAGTATTTGAATCCCGAAGTCTTTTTTGCATATCTTTTATTCGTGATAGCAACATTGATGTCTATTATAGCGTATAAGGGCATTCCGCTATCAATGGGACCATTACTGGAGGCAACGGGATATATATATATAACAATATTTGGAATTGCAATTTTTAAAGAAAAAATGAACCGGAGAAAATTGATGGCGTTGTTATGTATTGTGATGGGCATTGTTTTTTACTCTGTTTTTTAGAAAAAGTGTGAAAATCAATCGATTGGAACAATTAAAAATGTTAAATATGCCCAAAATAACGCACAATTTTTGTGTACTTATTTTAGTACAAAAGGATGTAATCGCCTTTACACAATCTTAAGAAAATGTTAAAATGATTTACATAAAATTCATACTTTGGGTTTGCTATGCCCGCAATGACCGAATTTTAAAAAGTAGGAAGTAGTATGAAAGGACAGTAAGATGGGGTTATCAGGAAGAAGAAAGATAAGAATCGGTGATATTCTTATCAATGAAGGTATCATTTCACCGGAGCAGCTTGATGAAGCACTTGCCAAGCAGAGGGAAAATAAAAAACGACTTGGTGAAATTCTTGTAAATGATGGATATGTAACAGATGAGACAATGGCAAATGCTCTTTGCCACCAGCTTGGATATGAAAGAGCTGATCTGCAGAGCCGCATCCCGGATGATCTGATTTCCATGTTTGATGTGGATATATTGAAGAAGTATTCAGCCATCCCTTATCGGTATGACGACCGTAATGTCAATGTAATCTGCATGGCAATGTCCGATCCGATGGATATGCTGGCGATCGATGACCTTTCGATGATCAGCAACCGTATGATCCAGCCGGCTGTCGCAACGCCGCGTGAGATCATGCTGGCGATCGATAAGTATTACGGAAATGCCGAAGCAATCAAGGCTGCCAATGATTATGAGCAGGAAAGAGCCGATCTGTTCCAGGAAGATGAAATGGATCGTATGATCAATGAGGATGTCAATAATTCCCCAATCGTACAGCTCGTTAACAACATGCTGGAACAGGCAGTCCGCCAGAGAGCTTCCGATATCCATATCGAGGCACTGGAAAAGAAAGTCCGGATTCGTTACCGAATTGATGGCGCATTATTTGAACGTATTACATATAATATAAAGCTGTTGCCTGCAATCGTAGCCAGATTAAAGGTTATCGGCGGAATGGATATCTCCGAAAAGAGAAAACCGCAGGATGGTCGTATCACAACGTTTGTTGATAACAGAGAATATGATATCCGTGTATCTATCCTTCCAACGGTATACGGCGAAAAGACAGTTATGCGTATTACCAACAAAGGTAATCTGACAAGAGATATTTCAGAGCTTGGTTTCAGCGAAAGCGAGAGAAAGGTATTTACTCATATCTTAAAAAATCCACATGGCATCATTCTTGTTACAGGACCTACAGGTAGTGGTAAATCAACAACGCTTTATACCGCACTGAGTGAATTAAATACAGAAGCAGTGAATATCATCACAGTCGAAGACCCTGTCGAAGCAAACGTGGCGGGAATCAATCAGGTACAGACGAATGTAAAAGCAGGACTTACTTTTGCAAGTGCACTTCGTTCTATCCTGCGTCAGGATCCGGATATTATCATGATCGGAGAAATTCGAGACGGTGAGACAGCGAGCATTGCGGTGCAGGCATCTATCACAGGTCACTTGGTTGTAAGTACACTGCATACGAACTCGGCAGCAAGTACGGTTTCTCGTCTGGAAGATATGGGAATTGAATCTTACCTGATCGCAGATTCGGTGGTAGGTATTATTGCACAGCGTCTGGTACGTCGCTTATGCCCGAGATGCAAACAGAAGCGTCTTGCAAATGAAGATGAACTGGAAATTCTTGGCATGGAAGGACAGGAAGTGGAAATTTACGAACCGGTCGGATGCCCGAACTGCGACAACAGCGGCTATCGCGGACGAATCGGTGTATATGAGATCATGGAAGTGAATAATGATGTAAAGAGATGTATCGCGAAAGGCGGAGATGCTGATGCAATCAAAGAAGTGGCTCTCCAGAACGGTATGAGTACACTTCGCATGAGCGCGACGAGATATGTGCTGCAGGGTATTACATCAGTCAGCGAAATGATAAAAGTTTCCTTTGAAAGCTAAGGAATACAGAAAAGATAGAAGAGAAAGAAACCTAGGAGGGTGTGCAGGTGACAACTTATAAATATTCTGCTGTTGATAAAAACGGTAAATCGATCAATGGCTCAATTGAAGCGGAAAATGAACAGAAAGCTGCAGAACAGCTGAAAAAAGAGGGAAAGATACCTACCGAGATCAAGGAACAGACGCTGCTTGATAAAGATATCAATATGGGATCTTTGTTTAAGAAAAAAGTCGCAGTCAGAGATATGAGTATTTTCTGCCGCCAGTTTGTGAGTATGCACAGAGCCGGTGTTACGATTCTGGAATCTATGCGGATGCTGACGGAACAGACAGAAAATCCTACCTTGAAAGATGGACTTCAAGAAGTATACCTTGGCGTACAGAAAGGCGAATCACTTGCAAGCTCCATGGCAAAAAGACCTGATGTATTCCCGAAGCTGCTGATCCACATGGTCAGCGCCGGTGAAGCTTCCGGTAGCTTGGATGTTGCATTTGAACGTATGGCGGTACAGTTTGAAAAATCTGCCAAGATCCAGGGCTTGATCAAGAAAACAATGATCTACCCGATCATGGTGTTGGTTGTAGCTGTAGCGGTTGTTATTGTCATGCTGACATTCGTTGTACCAACGTTCATGAGCATGTTTGCAGATATGGATATTGACATGCCAAAGATTACACTGGCGGTAGTTGCGGCTTCAAATTTTATGCAGGCAAGATGGTATATTGTAGTTGCTGTTATCATTGCAATCGTATTCTTTATCAGATGGTTCAAACGAACAGAAACCGGTGAAACTTTGTTTGCAAAAGCGGCGATCAAGATTCCAATGTTGGCAGATCTGACGGTAAAGCAGAATGCAGCAAAATTTGCGCGTAACTTATCAACCATGCTGGCAGCCGGTATTTCCATGCCGGACGCGGTTGAAATTGTTGCTGAAACAATGGGCAATAAATTCTATACAATGGCGATGCGTGATGCCAGAGCGGATGTTATCCAGGGTGTTCCTCTTTCGCAGCCGATTGAAAAATCGGGTCTGTTTCCACCGATGGTATATCATATGGTAAGGATCGGTGAGGAAACAGGTAATATTGAAAATATGCTGGATACATTGGCTGATTATTATGAAGAAGAAGTAGAAGTGGCAACACAGTCCTTGATGGCAGCGTTGGAACCGTTGATGATCATTATTTTGGCGGGTGTCTGCGGGGTGATCATTGGCGCGGTTATGGCTCCTATGGCAGCAATGTACTCAGGTCTTGATAATCTATAGAATAGGGAAAGATATGAAAAATAAAAATAGGGGATTTTCGCTGGTAGAACTCATTATTGTGATTGCAATCATGGCAATCCTGATTGGTGTTCTGGCACCGCAGTATCTGAAATATGTGGAGAAATCCAAGGTGACTGCAGACAAAGATTTGTTAGATGCAGTATTCCAGGCATGTTCAACAGCGTCGGCGGAAGATGATATTACTGACTTACCTAGAGGCGGGGATACCAATATCACGGTAGATACATCAGGCAGCCATCCAAAATGGAGCGCCAGAGTCTTGGAACTGCTTGGTGCGACTGATTTTCAAACGGATATAGAAGGTAAATTGAAATCGAAAGTTGCTACAAGATCGGATCTTGGCAATCGGAATATCATCATAGAGGTGGATAATATGAACTGCTTCACAGTATATGTGGGAGCAAAAACAAATGCCAACCATAATGCGACAGGAATTGTGGCAGGTGTGGAGGCGGATTAAAAGCTGGTTTTAAACGCACTGTTAATAGGGGACAGAGCATTTAAAATATATTATTTAAAAGTCAAAAGGAGAGGTTAAAAATGAAAAAGACAAATAACAAAGGTTTCTCACTCGTTGAGTTAATTATCGTTATTGCTATCATGGCAATCTTAATCGGTGTATTAGCACCTCAGTACATTAAGTATGTAGAAAAATCAAGAGTATCTGCAGATAAGGATCTTCTTGACAGCGTATACAATGCATGTACAACAGCAGCTTCTGATCCTGATTTGACAGGTGTACCTACAGGAGCTACAACAATGACTACAGTTAGTGGATCATCAGGAGATGGTACTTGGGGTGGAGAAGTATTAAGCACTCTGGGTGTAACTAACTGGAGTCAGGTTACTTCAAAACTGAAATCAAAAATTGCTAAATCTGCTTCTACAATTCATATTGAGATGGATGCACAGGGCAACTTCACTGTATATGCTGGATCAAAGAATAACACAAGCGCTGGTATTACTGTAGGCGCAGGTGCAAACAACTAATATACAGTAGAAAAACAGAAGTATTAAAGGAGACATTCCCCTATGACCACGTTACTATTGACAGATAAAATAATATTGGGAATCATTATATTCCTCTTTGGGATTGTGATAGGCAGCTTCTTAAATGTCTGCATCTATCGCATTCCCGCAGGGGAAAGCCTTTCGAAGAAGAGAAGCCACTGCATGAGCTGTGGTTATCAGCTTCGCTGGTTTGATCTGATCCCGCTTTTCAGTTATCTGTTTCTCGGTGGTAAATGTCGAAAATGCAAGGCACATATTTCAGCACAGTATCCGATCATCGAATCGCTGAATGGTGCACTTTATGTGCTGATTTTTATCATTAACGGGTGGAGTATAGATTCAGTTATATACTGTTTATTGACTTCAGCGCTCATCGTACTGAGCGTGATAGACTTTAGAACTTATGAGATTCCGTTTGGAATCAATCTGTTTATACTGGCACTGGGGCTGATTCACTTAGGATTTCACTTAGGGGATTGGGTGACCTATGTGATTGGCCTCTTTGCTGTCAGTACATTTTTGGAAATAATTTTCAGAGCTTCGGGCGGCAGAGCGATCGGTTATGGCGACGTCAGACTGATGCGTGCTGCAGGTTTGTTGATCGGCTGGAAACTATCGATTCTGGCTTTGATCCTTGGATGTATCTTAGGATCTGTCATACATATTATTCGTATGAAGGTGTCCGGCGAGGGACACGTACTGGCAATGGGACCTTATCTGGCAATGGGTATCTTTATATCCGTGCTGTGGGGTGAACCGTTTATCAATTGGTATTTTAGTTTGCTTGTGACACATTAGTCGGCGCAGCGGACTTTATATAAAAAAGAAAAAAGAGGGTAAAACCTATCGCTTTTAGGGAGGTAAATCATGGCAAAAGCACAAAGAGTACTTAGTATCGAAATCGGATATTCCCTGACACAGGTCTGTGAAATGGATTTCCGGTCAAAACATCCACAGGTATATGGTGTTTTCAGTATGAAGACTCCGGATGGTATTCTGAATGATGGCGCGATCAGCCCGACAGAATCTTATATCCAGGAACTGAAATCCTATATCGCAGCAAACGGAATGAATGCAAAGAAGGTTATCTTCGCAGTTTCTTCCACAAAGATCGCGAGTAGAGAGGCAACCATTCCTATGGTAAAAGAGAATAAGGTTGCAGAGATGCTCATGAGCAATATCACAGATTACTTCCCGGTAGATCCGAGCAGTTATCAGTTCGCTCACAATATTATGGATACTGTGACAGATGAAGCTGGCACAAAGCAGTACAGAGTCATGATCATGGCGTGCCCATCCGACATTCTGGAAGGTTACAGCTATCTGGCTCAGCAGCTTGGCTTGGAGCTTTCTTCTATTGACTATAGTGGTAACAGTATTTTCCAGGCACTGCGCCACAGATTCGCAACCGGCGTTAACTTAACGGTTAAGATTGATGAAAGAAGTTCCCTCTTAACAGTAACAAACAATGGTGTCATCACAATGCAGCGTTCCGGTATTTACGGTGCGGATCAGGTTGTAGACATTATGATGGATACTGATGTTTACGGAGAACCGCTTTCTTATGAAGCAGCAGTAAAAACACTTCGTAGAAACAACTTGGTTATGAAAGCAGACGAGGAAGCAACACTGGCAGATAAAGAGGCTGAAGTTGCTGAACTGGAAAGACAGAATGAAGCAGCAATCGCAGCAGCAGCAGCAACAGGTGACAGCTCACAGGTTGCAAGCGCAACTGTAAAGGCAAAACAGGCAGGCGCGAATCTGAAAATGCTCCGCCTGCGCAGGGATGTTACTTATGCATACGAACAGCTGATTAGTTCGATCGTCCGCGTAATCGATTACTATAACAGCAAAAACAGAGATGCAGCGATCGACAATATCATTATCACAGGTATTGCAGCCGACTTCTGGGGCTTTGCAGGACTCCTTTCCGATGAACTGGGAAGAGAAGTAGAAGTACTGAAGGATCTGGCAGGTACAAATATCAACCAGGGCTTACATCTGCAGGATGTATCTCTTGGTGATTACATTTCCGTTATCGGTGCAGGTCTTGGCTCAGTCGGATTTATGCCGGCTTCCATGGCTGGAGAGAAAGGCGGAAAAGGCAAGGGAGCAAAGAAGAGCTCCGCTTCCAATGAAAAACTGCCGGTTATTGTATTTGTAGCCGGACTTGCAATTGCGGTTGTTCTGATCGCATTATCAGTTCCGAAATATTTTACAGCGAAGATCGAGGGCGACAATTTAGCAGAAAAGAAAGCACAGCTGGAACCGGTACAGGCTATTTACGATACCTATGTACAGACAAAGGCTGACTGTGATTATATGAATGCGGTTTATGCGCAGACAGATAATTATAACCGCAACTTATATGACTTGATCACAGAATTAGAGCAGAAATTACCGAAGGATGTTGAAGTGAACGGATTTAATGTTTCAACAACCGGTTTGACTTTGAATTTCTCCGTAGCAAGTAAAGAAGAAGCAGCGGCAGCTATTATCAATTTGAGAGGGTTTGATTGCTTCTCTGATGTTTTGGTAACAGGTATTACAGAGGTTACAGATGAAGAGGCAAACACAAGCCATGTAGAACTGAGTGCTGAATGTACATATGGTACAAATCCGGCATTGGTTGTAGATGATGAGGCTGTAGCAGTAACTGATGACACAGCTGAACCAGCTGCTGAATAGGAGGAATGAGAAGATGAAATTAAAAAAATCAGATATTAATATTTTATTAATTGCACTTGGTCTTGCAATTGCAGCAATTGCTTATTTCTTTGTATTTACAAAATTAAATGAGAAAACAGATGTATTGAAGGCAAATAATGCATCTCTGCAGCAGGAAGTAGACAGATTACAGGATCTGGCGAATAACAAACAGCAGTATCTGGATGATACAGAGTCTATGACGGCAGAAATCGAAAGTATCAAATCTCAGTTTGCTGCCGGTTATAAGCCTGAAGATGAGATCCTTTTTGTAAGAGAACTGGAAAAGAATTTTGATACGAGTGTTCCGACGATCGCAATGCCGGACAGCACAATTGTTGAAGTAGCCGGTGCACAGCCAGCAGCAGCTCCGGTAGATGCCTCTGCGGACGGAACAGAAGAAGCGGTTGATGCAACAGATGCAGCAGTACCGGCTGATACAGCTGACACATCAGCAGCACCGACGATTGCTTTATATCAGACACAGGTCACAGTGAGCTTTCAATCTTCTTATAATTCTATTAAGGACATTATCAAACTGTTAAATACAGATCAGTTGAGAAAATCTATTGAGAATCTGTCAATGGGATTTGACAGTGAGACAGGTGATCTGTCCGGAAATCTTGTATTTGATATGTATTCTCTGACAGGTACAGATGCTGTTTATACAACACCTGAGATTCCTGGTGTGACATTTGGAACAAATAATATCTTTAACAGTGCTGATAAAAAAGTTGCAATTGATGCAAAGAAAGCAGAAGAAGCAGCAGCTGAGGATGCAGCAGAAGAAGATACAAAACAGAATTAAAAAAAATACAGCTGTTTAAAATATGATAGATATTTTGAACAGCTGTACTCTATAGTAAATTAAGAAGTGGCAAAAAGAGGTTCTTCTATGAGAAAAGCAAAATACAACAAGGGTTTTACTTTAGTGGAGTTGATTATTGCAGTTGCAGTTTTGGGAATTGTAATTTCTCCACTTGTAGCAAACTTTATACAATCTGCGAAACTGAATAAGAAAGCAAGGATCAGTTTGAATGCAACCAATATGGCGCAGGACATCATGGAAGGTGCCAGTTCTTATACGGCAGATGAGTTTATTAAAATGTTTGAAAGTGAACAGTCGTTAATGGGAAAACTGTTGCCGGCAATTATTACCGGTTATAATGAACATGGTGATATGGACTCTACCAATACAAACAAGAGTTTTCAGTATGATGTGAATTCTTCTACAGCGAGTGGCACTAGGCAATATGCAGGTGCTGTAAATAGTAGTGGTGTTGTAACAGAATTGGATAATTTGTCTGAAAATATGTATTTTTATGTAGAGGGAGTAAAACAGGGGAATAACAATTATAATTTACGCTTTCATGTAACAACAAATGGTGCAAATACATCTGCCAATGGTGCTGAGGTTGCCAATATTGCCAAAATTAATTCTTCATATGATTTGACGCAGACATTGGATACAACGAATCAGAAGAACAATGATCCAAATGAAGGAGATGTGGCAAGGGCTACGAAATATTTTGTAGATCATTCCAGTAGCACGGATTCTAATTTGGAAGCGAATATCAAAGCAGCGTTAGAGAGACAGATCAAGATTACTGTTACAAAAGATGCAAGTAATAATCATAATGTGACATTTGAACAAATTTATTCTGTTCCGACTACACAGTTGAGCAGTTTAGGACTGACTGCTTCTGATCAGACGGTTCCGGCTACGGAATTTCCAACAGTTACATTACTTGCAAATGCAAAACAGATGCCGAGAAGTATATATCTGTATTACGTAGGCATGCCAAACTCACAGGGGACAGTTGGGTCTACCAAAGTTGCAGATAAGTTTGAAGTGAAAAATACAACGGGAAGTGAACTTACAGTTTATTTGATCCGTATGCAGGATGGATCAAAGAAGACACAGGCTTCTTCTATTACATATAATAATAATTACCGCGCGCAGGTAGAGGTGTTCTCGGAAGAACCAACAGGTATACCGAATGATCTAACCAGTATTGTATCTAATCTGCGGTATAATTTAAGTGAAGATGCTTCTAAAAATTATCGTGTATTTGAAGAAGGAAGTTCTACAACAAAACTTGCTGGAATCACGGATGAACAGAAAAATAATACGAAATATAGTGCTGACAGATGCACATATACATATAATTCCATGCCTGTAGACGAAACACAGTATAAAAAAGTGATAAGTGATGGCTATCAGAAACAAAATAAGAATTTTATTTATGAAGTGACTTTGGAAGTGGAAGATGCCGCTAAGGGAACAAAGGTAGCGACCTTCACGGGAAGTTTAGCAGAATAGTCGAAACAATCCATTGGGAAAGGATGTACATTCAATGATTGCCAAAATGTGGAACAGAAAAAAAGGAAATAAAAAGAATAATCGTGGTGCGGCAATGATCATGGTAATTGTCGGTATTGCATTTATTGGTATGTTGGTTGCAATGATCGTATACATGGCGTATTACAATTATCTGATGAAAGGAACAGATAGATCAGCAAAGAATAATTTCTATTCCGCTGAAACGGCATTGGATGTTATCAATGCCGGATTGCAGCATGACATCTCAAATGCAATGTCTACATCCTATGTGACTGTTATGCAAGATGCAGAAGGAAAGACCGCAAATGAAATGACCAGTGCTTTTCAGACAGATTATTTTGCAGAACTGTTAAAGTCATCTGTAGTTGACAATTCAAACACAGCACAACAGTTGTGTACCAATCCAAGTGCAGCAACGAAATACTGGAATGTAAGTCATTTAACTACATGGCTTGAGAAAGCGGGAATGACAGTATCTGCAACGCCTGGCACAGTAAATACTGTTTGCCTTGATACAGCGGCGAATCAGGCAAATTTGTCTATGATTGACAAAAAAGATTATATCACACTGGAAAATGTAAAGATTGTATATACAGATGACAAAGGCTACGTATCCATTGTTGAGACGGATATCCGTATTAAGACACCGGATTTGGATTATGCAGTTGGAGCTAATAAGCTTCAGGTCGAAAACTATTCCATTATCGCTAATAAGCAGTTAGTGAATGACGAGAATAATACAAAATACGCTGGAAGCCAAAATACTTCTGTCAGCGGCAGTGTATATGGTGGTCTAGATGGTATTTATGTAAAGAATAACAGCTTACTTGATTTTAAAGTAGGTAGTTATAGTGACAAGGAAAATTTGATCGCTGGAACGATTAACGTTGATAATGCAAAGGGAAGCAAAGGCGTTAAAGTGGATAATACCTATGTCAACTGGGTCGAAAATGTAAATATCAGAACCGGTAATGTTAGCTTGGATGGAGAAAGCTATGTTGCTGATGATATTACGATTGATGGTTCAGAAAGCTCTTTAAAGCTGAGTGGTAAATATTATGGATATGGAAATTCATTGACTGGCTCTGAAGACAGCAGTTCCATCTTGATTAATGGAGCAAGAACAACACTTGATTTTAGCAGACTTCAGGAGCTTTTCTTATCCGGGCATGCATATGTCGGAACAAGACATTATGATGCAGATGCTGATCGCTACAAAGCCGGCGGTGGTGCGGCAGATGAGAGCAGCGACTATATTGAGAATATCAAGGATTATACGGATCAGATAAAGGAAAGTATCAGTAATAACTCTTATACAGTATCTACAAACAGCATTAAGGAAAACACGACTGATGTCCTGCTGGGTGAATCAATTTCTGTAAAAGCAAACCAGCTGATCTACATGGTTCCGACAGAATGTATCGGATATGATAAAGTAGGAAATCATGTAATCGCAAAAAACCCAATGAGCTATGATGAATATCGTAAGCTGACAGAAACATATGTCATGGGAAGTGATGGCAAGCCAACCAATGAGCATTACTATACAGCAGTGGATCTTTCAAAGCTTTGGACGAAGCTTGGCGGAAGCTATACAAATAAGT
>ERZ779957.52-NODE-52-length-46686-cov-3.4518_pt1 | contig 46686 bp, 50 predicted proteins | sample MGYA00511583_ERZ779957 | MGnify/ENA primary metagenome ERZ779957 (study PRJEB29588, sample SAMEA2146320) | human gut metagenome | biome: human gut; feature: human-associated habitat; material: faeces | place: Denmark | collected 2008/2010 ... | reverse complement strand
CTTCGTGGGTCCCTCTCTCGGGATGTGCAGCCATTTCAAATTCTCGCTCCGCTCGAATGGGGCTACACAGAGTAGTAAGGCATCTTCCCACTTCGTGGGTCCCTCCTTACTACATATCCTACAAGTCGCAGTTCTTTACGGTTCGTGGGAATGGGATGACGTCGCGGATGTTACCCATACCTGTCAGGTACATGACGCAGCGTTCAAAGCCGAGTCCAAAGCCTGCATGTCTTGCAGAGCCGTATTTACGCAGATCCAGGTAGAACTGGTAATCTTCCGGTTTCAGTCCGCATTCCTGCATTCTCTGCAGAAGGACTTCGTAGTTATCTTCTCTCTGGCTTCCGCCGATGATCTCGCCGATGCCCGGTACAAGACAGTCCATAGCAGCAACAGTCTTGCCATCTTCGTTCAGCTTCATATAGAAGGCTTTGATCTCCTTCGGATAGTCTGTTACAAATACCGGTCTGCCGAATTCCTTTTCTGTCAGATAGCGTTCATGCTCTGTCTGCAGATCGCAGCCCCAGGATACCTTGTAATCAAATTCATCATTGTGCTTCTCTAATATCTTTATGGCTTCTGTGTATGTCACATGACCAAATTCTGAATGAAGGACATGCTCAAGTCTTTCGATCAGTCCCTTATCCACAAACTGATTGAAGAAATTCATTTCTTCCGGTGCATTTTCCAGTACATAGCTGATAATATATTTGATCATGCTTTCTGCAAGTACCATATCATCCTTCAGATCCGCAAAAGCAATCTCCGGCTCGATCATCCAGAATTCCGCCGCATGTCTTGTTGTATTGGAATTCTCTGCACGGAAGGTCGGTCCGAACGTATAAATATTCTTAAATGCCATTGCATACGTTTCACCGTTTAGCTGTCCGCTGACTGTCAGATTGGTCGGTTTTCCGAAGAAATCCTGCTGATAATCAATACTGCCGTCTTCCTTTTTCGGTACATTGGCAAGATCCATTGTCGTTACCTGGAACATTTCTCCCGCTCCCTCACAGTCGCTGCCTGTGATAAGTGGTGTATGCACATACACAAAATCGCGTTCCTGGAAGAATTTGTGGATTGCATATGCGATCAGGGAACGGACGCGGAATACCGCTTCAAATGTATTGGTACGCGGACGCAAATGAGAGATCGTACGCAGATATTCAAATGTATGTCTCTTTTTCTGCAACGGATAATCCGGTGCAGACTGTCCTTCGATCACAACCTCCGTTGCCTGGATCTCAAAGGGCTGCTTTGCCTGTGGTGTCGGTGTTACAACGCCTTTTACGATCAAGGCAGCTCCTACATTTAACTTGCTGATTGCTTCAAAATTAGAAAGCTGATCTGAATATACAACCTGAAGCGGTTCAAAAAAAGTACCGTCATTGATCACAAGAAATCCAAAGCTCTTGCTGTCACGTTTGCTTCTCAGCCATCCGCCGATCATAACTTCCTTTTCCAGATATTCCTTCTGCTCCCGGTATAAATCTCTGATATTCACTAAATCCATGATAATTTACTCCTTATATCTTTTCCTATGGGATCATATAGATCCTGCGCCTGCATCTAAAAAAACATATTCCGCGCAGACCACAAACATATTAATCTTACCCCATTTCCCCCGTATTCGCAATAGTATAACGCACTTTTCGTATGCTATGCTATACCATCTGTATCTTTCTCTACAATGTTTTGAGCCACTCTGTAAACACCGGCTGAATCAGCTTATAAAAATGATTGCCGTTTTCCTGCTTGAATGTTTTAACAAGCGCCATGTTCAATGTCTGTTTGTCCTGTGCCTGCAGCATACAGCCATAGATCTGTCTGTATACACCCGCATGCAGGTTCTCCCCCTTCAGCTTCTGGCGCACTTTCTTTTTCACAGACTCCGGTACATTTGTACGAACCGGTTTTTCCGGCGTGACACTCTCCCGAGCGATTTCTTTTTCAGTTTTCCGGTTATGCTCCGGCTTTATGTCGGGTTGTTCGTTGCTAACCTCTTGATCCGGTTGTTCTGCATTATCTACATCATGTGCAGGTACCGTCATCTGCTCCTTTTGTGCCAAAACTGCCACATTTTGATCTGTCATACCGTTATCTGCTACGTTATTATCTGCCGCAGAATCTGAAAAATTCTGTGTCACGGCATCTGTATTTTGCATCACCTGTTTCTCGCTTAATGCCGCATGATCTTCTCCATGTATCTTCTGATCTTCTCCCCCGACTGCCTGATTATCTTCCTGCACTGCCTGCTTAGCCTCCTGTGCAGTCCGGTTCTTTCTGCCAGTCGTTCCGGAAGTCTGCTTCGTTGCCTTAACAGTTGTCTTCTGCTTACCCGCTGTCTTCCCGGTTGCAGCCTTTGCGGCTATTTTCTGTCCTGCGATATTTTCCTTTCTGACAATGCGGATGCCCCACTTTTTCCAAAAATCAATCACGCTGTCATAACCGCTGTCCTTACTGATCACATAATATTCCTTTACATCAGTCTGTCCGACCAGATAGCCCAGATACGTAGTAAGTTGGAAATCCAGATAGTTCTTCGCTGTTTTTGTCGTTTTTATATACTTTACCTGTGAAGCTGCCTGACAGATCTTCACATGCTCGTCAAACGGTACTGCTCCTGTTTTCGGCCCATAAAAAATGATGATCAGATCATCCTCTTTCAGCTGTTCGATCCCAACCAGTCCCTTGACGCCTGTATTTTCATAATCAATTAAATAGGTTGCCATATTATTCTCCTGTTTTTAGTTCATAAGTCCGTTCAAATACTTCCCGGCGGATGATGTACATATCCTGCAGGTCATCTAAACGGATTGCCAGATAATCTCCCGCCTTACCAATAAAATAATCCCCTCTTCCCTTGCCAAATACCTTTGTCCGTACCTGCAGCTGCTTTGCGTATATCCCGCCCGGCTTTGGCACGCACAGATACGCCAGTTCATCGATCGTTTTATATTCTCCCGTCCGCGGGAGCTCTACTGCCGGGATAAAGTCCAGAAGCTGTGAGAAAATATCAAGCTGCTCATCGCTTTTCTCATAGCTGTTTTCAAACTTCTGTCTGGTGATCTCATACACTTCACCCAGACAGCCTATCATGATCAGCAGATCCGCATCCGCATGTATGATCAGACCAGTATCATTTTCCAGCGTTTTGATGCAGATCTTTTCTCCCGGTTTTGCAATGTCCAGTGTCTCGACAACTGCCCATGGAACCTGCTTCTTGCAGTAGATGGGAAGCTGTCTGATCTGTTCTTCCCGCGCAGCCTCTTTGTCCGCATAGATAACCGCTGTTTTAGAAAAATATGCGTCTGTCTGTTCCATGAAATAAGACAAAAGATCTGTCGTTCCCTGCTCGGTCATGCTCACATCCAGAATAACCTGCGACATTTCCCCCTCTGCATATACTGCATCTCCGCGCAGCATTCCGTAATCCGCAAACAAAGCATCCAGAAATTCCAGCGCCCGGATCTGTTCCGCCCGGCTCATGCACCACACATGTACACAATCGGTCAGTCTGCTCACGATCAGAAGTATTTTTTTTTCAAATGTATGAAGCAGCACTTCCATCTGCTCCCGTTCCCAGCAAAAACCTCTGATCGCATCTATGATCATCACACCGGTTTCCGCATCCTGATAGATGCGGTTGATTCCGTTCTGCGGCACATTTTCCTGCACCAATACATATTTTCCCATGCCACATCTCATCCCTTGTACGCATTTTCTTTTGTTACAAGCTGCAGGAAATCCCCGGAAAGGAATGTGAAGTGCAGCCTGTATCTGTTACCCTCTGCTTCCACAATCTTGGCATATGCGTTTTCCTGCGTATCAAGTACCAGTTCAACATCCGTGAACACGTCCGGATATTCCGCTTTTTCCTGTGGCAGCATCTGTAATACGATCTCTTTTTCGGAAATAGCATGTACGCTTGCGGGGATTGCACTGCCCAGTATCTGTTTATCCAGCAGTACATACATACTAAGAACACATCTGTCTTCCAGAATTGTCATCGGAGCTTCCTGTTCCTGCAGAAGACCGCATTCATAAGCACCCGCAATACCCGTAATCTCACAGACCGGTATTTTTTCACGGATTCCCTTCATGGCAATTTCAAAGCTGCGGCGAAAGCTAACTATCTGCTCGATCGGTCTGAGTGTTTCCATTGATGCTAAAATCTGCCCGCCAACACTGTAGCTTTCCACGCGGGAGCACAGGTTGACCGCCTGTCCGATCACGTTATACCGCATCAGGCTTTCCGAACCGATATTTCCGATGAATACCTCCCCTGCATGAATGCCAATCCCCATTTCAATTGCGGGATATCCTTTTTCCTGATTAAAGGCGTTGACGTCCCGCATTTTGTTCTGCATACAGACCGCTGCCGCAACAGCATCCGCCTGTGGGCATTCGGAAGCAAGCGGCGCACCGAATACAGCCAGAATGGCATCTCCGATAAACTCAATGACCGTTCCCCGATAACGCTGGATCACCTCTGTCATTTCACCCAGAAAATGATTGATCATTTCAATAACAATTTCCGCCGGAAGTCTGTCCGACAGCGAAGTAAATCCACGCAGATCCGCCATCATAACAGTCAGATACCGCTTCTGTCCACCGATCGCAGCTCCCTCCGGGTGCTCTAAGATCACCTGCACTACTTCATCGGAAAAATATTTGCCGAATACCTGATGCAACAGTTCATTTCTGGCTGCAAGCTGTTCATTCAGCCGCTTGATTTCTTTCGCTGTCGCAAGCTCTGCTGCCTGCTTCTGCAAAAGCTTCTCGTAGTTTCTGGTCATTTCATGCTGCCACGCCGCCTTTTCCATACGGAGCAGCGCCGCATCGGAAAAGGGAAGCACAAGAACAACCGTGCCACCCAGCTCATAGCATTCCTCATCCGTTTCCTGCGTTCTGCTCTCACAGAGAAAAAATACCGGAATACCCGCAAAAGCAGGGTTGTTTTTAATACGGGAAAACGTCGTAAAACCGTTTTTCCTGCCATCTTCATAATCTACCAGAAAAAGTGACGGCATTTCCACAGTATCTTCTCCGCCAAGATGTGCCATTGCCTTCTCAACTGCCGCATCGGAAAACAGACAGACCGCGCGCATTCCTCCGCCCCGGTTGATCTGTCTCTGCACCTGAACCAGTACTGTTCTGTTGCCGGACAATACCCAGATATTTTTCTTCATTACCCTCTTCTCTCCGGTGATCCGAAATAATGATATTTCTGATCGATATTTTTTTCTGTTCTCTGATTTTCCTTACATGCCTCACATAAATGCCCGGAACGGATCGGCATTCCACATTTCTCGCACTTCAGCCGGAAGGATGATCCAAGCGGTACTTCCAGTCTGTCATCCCACAGGAAGTATTCAATGGTTTTCCGCGGAATACCTGTCTCCCTTGCGATCACCGTAATCTGGCTCGGCCCGTTCGCATCCAGGAAATTGCGGATCGTCTGATAGGTATCATAACAGTAATTTCCGCATTGTTTACACTTATAAGTACCACGCGATACCATGGTAAGTTCTCCACCACATTTTTCGCATACGACCGGGGTCTTATTCATTTTCAATGCATTCCCCCGCATTGCCTGCTTCAGATGCGGCGCAAGCCCTTCCTGCACCGGTCTCTTCTGTCTGCCTGCAGGCTTTGGCTGTTCCTGTTTTTCCGGCTTATCTGCCTTCTTTTGTTCTGCCGACACATCTGCCGGCAAAGATAACAGCGTGTTCAGCCGCTCTCTTGTCAGCCTGAGTGCTTCTGCCGGGTTTTCCGCATAAGAGATCGTCTGGACATTGTTCAGGTAAAAGCGGAACATGTCGCTCAGGTCATCTTCTGTCAGCTTCAGCGGGACAATCGTCTTCCGGTCATTGATCGCACAGTCGATCTCCTTTTCCACCCAGATAGATTCCTGGGAATATGAGGAGATCACAAGTAGAAACACCTGACACTGTGCAATGGCACGCGGAATCTCGCGGGCATAATTAGAGCCTGCAGGGATCATTTCCGGTGCTTTCCAATAGCTGATACCCGCTTCCTTCAGCATCGCAACGATCTTTTCCACTATTTTACTGTCTTTGGAGCTGTAACTGATAAAAACCGATTCCTTCACTTCCCAAAGCCTCCGATCATACCACTTTATTTCTTCCTGTTTTTTTTGCCTCGTACAGCTTTTCATCCGCACGTCTGACATTTTCTTCCACAGAGAGCGCCGTATCGATCTCTTCCACGCCAAATGACATCGTTACCCGGATCTCCTCTCCTTCATAAAGGCAGACCTCCCGCAGCATTTTAAGGCGGATCTCTTCCGCTGCTTCTCTTGCCTGCTGACGATCTTTTCCGCACAGAAGCAGGATAAATTCCTCGCCGCCCCAACGAACAGTCTCATCATCCAGTCCGACATTTTCTTGCAGGACTTCTGCCACATGCCCAAGCACCGCATCTCCCGCATTATGTCCATAAGTGTCATTTACCTTTTTGAAATAATCGATATCTCCCATGACAATGGAATACGTCTTCTTCTGCCCGGAAAGTATCCGCGTATGGAATGCCTCATACAGACCACTTCTGTTTTTCAGCCCGGTAAGCTGATCGAAAAAGGCTTTATTATGCAAAAGATAGGATTCCAAAGTCTTGGCACCGAAAACAGCAACCAGCGACAACCTTTTGACATCCTTTTCATCAAAGGCGCAGTCGCCATCCTCTCCCTGTTTATTGAGCGCCTGATAAGCACCCAGCATCTCACCGTGCTCACTTGTCACAGGAATACACAAGATCGACTTTGTCCGATAGCCTGTTTCCATATCGACCGCCGGATTGAAACGGGAATCCTCATAAGGCTCATTCAGCACGACCGGACGGTTTTCCTGCATTGTCACACCGACAATTCCTGTGTTTTCCGGTACAACGATCCGTTCATTTCCGACTGCGGCGAGTGTCCAGTACTGATGTGATTTTCGATCCCAAAACCAGAAAGAAGCTCTGTCCGACTGCACGAGCGTCCTTCCCAGATTTGTAAGAATTTCTATTGTACTTGTAAAATCTCTTTTTTCAAAAAGCTGGTTCATATAATAAAAAATGCTTTCTAACAATTCATCTGCATTCTGATTCTTCATAATTATTTCACTCCAAGCCGCATCAGATAATCAAGGGACTGCTTCTGCCAGTCCGGTCTGGTTGTCTCTACAAGCACAGTCAGACTGCTGAAATATTTCTCATAAAATACCGCAAACTTTTTCCAGTCTGTCACACCACTGCCAACGGCAAGGTGCAGATCATGTTTTCCGTCATGATCGTTGATATGTACGTGTCTGACATAAGGAGCCAGTGCTTCCACCCAGATATCGATCTCTGTCCGGGAAAGGGATGCATGCGCATAATCCAGACAGACGCCATAGTTCGGATATTTTATCAGACGTTCGGAAAGCATCCGAAGCATATCCGGATCGTCATCAAACATATTTTCCATATAAATCGACAGATCCGGAAATTGTAAAAGCAGCTTTTCCACAAAATCACCTGTCATGGAAACTGCATTCTGTATATAAGATGAGTCATTTAAAAACGGATTGATATTGGTATGGAACACCACCCCCGACACCTTTCCTCTTTCTGCCTGCTGCATGCTCTGCAGCATACGCAGCTCGGAAACCTCCCGGATCTTCGGATCTGCACTGAATACCGTCACATCCAGAAAAGCACCGTGCATCGTACAAATGGATGGTTTCCCACAGGCGTCATACTGCTGCCAGATTCCGTCAAGACGCTCCTCATCTGACAGCACAACCGGATCGTAAAAATCATTATATTCAAATCCCACCTGATAAGACTGCGCGATCTGACAATAGTCAGCCAGCCTGTCTGCTTTTGATACGATCAAAAACTGCCCCATGCCATTCCCTTTCTACCCATCAAAAAGTCCGAAATATATCAATCCCCAGTATACCACCTAACACGCATGCGCACAAGATAAGCACGCGAAAAAAGGAGCTTTACCGCACACTGATCTGTCCGGTAAGGCTCCTCTCCATAAATTCTTTATTCTGTTTTTTAATCAAAGATTGGTATGAAAACGGTTCAGAAATTCCTTTGTCTGTTCCTTCTTCGCATGCTCAAATATATCGCTGCTTGAACCTTCTTCCACGATCACACCATCCGCCATAAAGATGACCTTATCGGAAACCTCTTTTGCAAATGCCATTTCGTGTGTGACGACAAGCATCGTCATTCCTTCTTTGGCAAGCGTAGACATAACGGACAATACTTCTCCGACCATCTGCGGATCCAGGGCAGAAGTCGGCTCATCAAATAAGAGCACTTCCGGTTCCATGGCAAGTGCACGCGCAATGGCAACACGCTGCTTCTGTCCGCCCGATAACTGCCTTGGCTTGGCATTGATATACTGCTCCATTCCAACCTTTTTCAAGAATTTGATCGCCAGATCTCTGGCCTCCTTTTTGCTCTTCTTTGCAACGGTAACGGGGCCTGTCATGCAGTTTTCCAGCACCGTCATATTGGCAAACAGATTAAAATTCTGGAAAACCATTCCCACATGTTCCCTATAGGAAGGAATGTTCATTTTTGCATCCGTGATATCTTTTCCGTGGTAGTAAATATTGCCGCCTGTCGGCGTTTCCAGCAGGTTGACACATCGCAGCAACGTAGATTTCCCCGATCCCGAAGGCCCTATGATGGAAATTGCCTCGCCTTTGTTGACCGTAAAATCGATATCCCGCAAAACCTCATGTGTTCCGAAAGATTTTTCCAGATGAGAGATCTGCAACACTTTTTCCGTATCCATTATGCTCTCCCCCTTCCTGAAACACGCATCTGATTTCCGATATCCATGACATCCACAAGCTCATAATTGTCATCTCCGTCCAGCTTTCTTTCCCAGAGAGCCAAAAGTCTTGAAGATACAAGTGTCATCGTCAGATAAATACACATGACGATCGTCGCGGATTCAAAATAGGTATATAAAGCACCAGCCACACTTTTATGAACAAAGAACAGATCCACAATACTGATGACTGACAGTACTGAAGTATCCTTGATATTGATGATAAAGTTATTGCCGATCTGCGGAATGATATTCCGAAATGCCTGTGGCAGAATGACCTTGAGCATTGCCTGCACATGTGTCATTCCGATTGCCTTTGCGCCTTCCATCTGTCCCGGATCAACGGAAATAATACCGCCTCTGACGGATTCCGCCATGTAGGCACCGGTATTGATGGAAACGACCAGAAATGCTGCCTGCCACATACCAAGCTGGATATTGCACATCTGTGACAGTCCGAAGTAAATAAAGACTGCCTGCACGATCATCGGTGTACCACGGAAAATCTCCACATAGGCTTTCAGTATCACCTTGACAAGCCCCAGCAGGAGCCGTTTGCCGATCCCATCCCGTTTTTTATCCACAGGTATCGTCTGCACGATACCGACCGCAAAACCGATCACACAACCGATCGCAGTAGAAACAAGTGCGATCAGCAGCGTTGTGCCCGCTCCTTTCAGATAGGAAATGCCGTAGTTTTGTAAAATATAAACAATACGCTCAAAAAAATTCATTTCGGAAATCATAGTATTTCTCCTTTAAAAACAATTCCTTATTCAGACAATGGCTGGACAGAAATTGCTTCATTCATCATGGAATCAAAATCATCCGCTGTCATTGTGGAAAGAACAGAGTTGATACCATCTAAAAGCTCGGTGTTCCCTTTCTTTACGGAAATGCCGATGTTGATCTCTTCCTCAGAAACCTGGAAGTTGTCATCGGAATCTGTGAAATCAAGAAGCTTCAGATCCGGATAAGCAACAACTGCTGCCTTTGCAGTCGGCATATCTGTCACTACGAGGTCTGTACGTGCGCTTTCCAGTGCAACCAGCATCGCCGGAGCAGATTCCTGTGCAGGCTGGATATTGGCATCCTTGATCTGTGGCAGGCAGACATCATACCATACGGTACCAAGCTGCGAAGTACAGGTTGCACCTGCAAGATCTGCAACACCCTTGGCATCCGCATACTGTCCGTCGCTCTTTACCAGGCCTACGATAGAAGCATAGTAATAAGGCTGTGAGAAATCTACCATCTGCAGACGCTCTGATGTGATAGACTGACCTGCAATGACACAGTCAACCGTTCCGGACTGTACAGCCGGTACTAAAGAATCCCAATCCAGTTTGACGATCTGAAGCTCATAACCAAGAGCATCTGCAATTTTCTTTGCCATCATAACATCATAGCCATATGCATAATCTGAGCTGTCATTGATCTTGACCGCACCGTTGGAATCATCTGCCTGTGTCCAGTTGTACGGTGCATAACCACATTCCATCGCTACTTTTAAAGTTTTCTTTTCTGCACTGCTGTCTTCTGCTGCATCTGTGCTTTCATCTGAAGATGTCTCCTCCGAAACGGCTGCATCTGTACTTTCTGATGCTGCGCTCGTATCTGCCTCTTTGCCGCTTCCGCAGGCTGTCAGCATTGCTGCTGTCATAACAGCCAATAATAAACCAAGTACTTTCTTTTTCATAATTTTCCTCCTTCTTGCGCATGCTATAACGAAGAAAGAGGAAACTCCCCCTTAGGGGAATTTCCTCTTTGAAATTCATTTGTATCTTATGCGCTTTTGTTTCCATAGTGTAGCATATATTGTCTGAAAATACAAGTCCGATCTATTAAAACCCAAAACCATTATGGATAAATTTTCCCTGTTCTGTAAATACATATGGTAAGGTGCGTCTGCCTCCACGTCCATCTTCCGTTTCTGCTTCCTTTAATTTTGCGGGGCCAGATTGGCACCGCAAAATTTTCAGTTCTTCCGCTGTAAGTTGGAAGCAAAAATCTTCAGGAAACCGCTTTGCGTTCCTTTTCACTGCTCGATTTAATGCTTTCGTTTCTACCTGATAAAGCATAGCCAGATCACTGTCCACCATCACTTGCTTATTTCGTACCATATAAATAAGGCTTCCAACATCCGGTGACAAAACTTCAACTACTTGTTTTTCCATAGGTTCTGATTCGTATACTCTCTGACCAGCAATTTTTCCCTTTATCAGTCCTTAATACTCCCAAAATGTATTTTTATTCTACCTTATTTATTGCTTTCTGACTACTATATCTTTCCATCTGTTATTTCATCAGCTTTTCTGCTTCTTTTGCAGAAGTTGCCATACCGCCATATTCCATTCCGTAAAGAGATGCAAAACGTTTCATGGTATAATCGCCTGCTTCCAGCATCCACTTTTCAGGTGCTGCTCCCTGAAACAGGAAGTATAAGGTTCTTCCCGCCAGTTCGCCCTGCTGCACCTTACCATAAAAGCGATCCAGCACATTTCTGACTGCTCCGCAGATATTGTGCCAATATAATGGGGAACCTATTACGATCACATCCGCTTCCTTCATTTTCCCGATCACTTCATCTAACTGGTCGTCTGCAAAATTCTGTCCATAGCAGCCAATTTTATACTCTGTCAGGTTCAGAGTTTCATAATCCTTTCCTTGCAGCATTTTATCTGCCAGTACTTTTGTATTTCCGTTCTTATTCGGGCTTCCGTTGATAAATAAAATTTTCATGTTCTCTACTCCTTTGCTCTCTTTATTCCGTGATATTTAAAGAATCTACCCAGTCCTTTACATCCTGATCGTTTGCAGCCGAACTGAATCTCTGTCCATCCTGCCAGTCACCTGTTCCTGCCATTTCAGCCAGCAGATTTCCACTGTCTCCGATACCTGAAGAAGCTGATGTACAAAACGGGATTACGGTCTTACCTGTAAAATCATTGTCTTTCACAAAATTATTTACAGGCCATGCAGCGATTCCCCACCAGATCGGATATCCGATCAGAACTGTATCATAGTCTTCCCAGTTATCCGGTGTTTCCTGTGTCAGTTCCACGTTTCTGAGGCTTTCATCGTCATGTTCTCTGGATACCCTGCTGTCTTCATTGGACCAGTTCAGGTCATCCCCTGTATATGGCTCCACCGGTGTGATCTCAAACAGATCTGCTCCTGCTGTATCTGCGATCGTCTGCGCAACTGCTGCTGTGCTGCCTGTTGCAGAAAAGAATACAACCAGTGTTTTTCCTTCTGAAGCAGTCTGCGCCTCCGTTTCCTGTGCATCTGTCGTATCCGTCACCGCATCTGTGGCATCATCTGTCACTTCTGTAGCATCTGCTACTGTTTCTGTGTCCTGACTTTCTACTGCCGGTGCATCCGCTTCCGCCTGACCGGAAGTACTGCCACAGCCTGTCAATATACCTGTGAGCATGCTCACTGCCAACACTGTACATAACCACTTTTTCATGGTTCCTTACCTGCCTTTCTTACCAGTTTTTCTTTTCTTTTGCACTATCATGGTTCTTTTTTCTTTCTTCCACCATCTTCACGAACCACTCTACCATATTTGGATCCTGATGAGAGAAGAATGCGCTTTCTGCTTTATCCAACTCTGCGATCTTCTGCATATCGTCCTCTGACAAAGTAAAATCAAAGACGTTAAAGTTCTCTTCCATTCTTTCTATATGTGTGGATTTCGGAATCACTACAACGCCTCTCTGGATATGCCAGCGCAGCATCACCTGTGCAGGTGTTTTTCCATACTTCTTTGCGATCTCTGCAATAACCGGATTATCAAATGTACCGCCTCTGCCTTCACCGAAAGGAGCCCATGCTTCCAACTGGATGTCATACTTGTCCGTCCATTCTTTCATTTCCTTCTGCTGATTGAAAATATGTGTCTCTACCTGATTGATCATCGGTTTGATCCGGTTAAAGGATGCAAAATCAACCATTCTGTCTACATAAAAATTGGAAATACCGATTGCTCTGATCTTACCTGCTTCGTACAGTTCTTCCAGTGCACGATAAGCACCGTATGCATCTGAAAATGGCTGATGTAAAAGTACCAGATCCAGATAATCCGTTTTCAATTTTCTCATGGATTCCAAGACAGATGCTTTTGCCTGCTCGTATCCATAGTGTTCTACCCATACCTTTGTTGTCAGGAAGATCTCTTCTCTCGGAATACCGGATTCTGCGATCGCTTCTCCAACTTCTTCTTCATTAAAATAGCTCTGCGCTGTATCGATCGCTCTGTATCCTACCTTTAAAGCATCCAGAACACATCTTTTGCACTCCTCTTTGATTACCTGATAAACACCATAGCCTAAAATCGGCATTTTTACACCATTGTTCAAAGTTACATATTCCATTGTTTTTTCCTCCTTACTTGCTATTGCTTACTTTTTATGATACGATCGTATCAGCCGGTAGTAGCTACCGGTCAAGTGTTTTTTTTGCGAAAATAATGTGAACTTGGCAGAAACATTCTGCTTCTGATCCTATCACAGAAAGGAGCAATCGCATGTATTCTATGAAAGAAGCCTGCCAGCAGACAGGAATGACTTATGAAAACCTGAAATTTTACTGTAATGAGGGACTTGTTCCGAATGTAAAACGGGACAGCCGCAATTACCGCATCTTTGATGAGCATGATATTAAATGGATCAACAGCCTGAATTGTCTGAAGGGCTGTGGCATGAGTATCACAGAAATGAAAGAGTACCTTGCGCTTTGCCTGCAGGGTGAAAGTTCTATCCCCAAACGCAAAGTGATTCTCGAAAAGAAAAAAGAAGCCCTGCTTGCTTCTATCGAAGAACTGCAGAAATCAATCGCTTATATAGACTGGAAGCAGAACTTCTATGATGATGTTTTATCGGGCAGGACAGCATACTACAGCAATCTTGTACCGGAGCTTATGAAAGATTCCGAATAAATTGTAAAAAGCGGTTTCCATCAGGAAGCCGCTTTTGCATATTCCGTTAATTTCTGTTTTGCAGCCGGTGTCAGATGCTTCGGCACATGAATCTGTATGACTGCATATTCGTCCCCTTTCCGGGACGGATTTTTCATGGACACGATCCCTTTTCCCTTCAGCCTGATCTTTGTACCGGACTGTGTACCTTCTTTGATCTTACAGCTTACTTTACCGGTCAATGTCGGTACGATCGCCTCGCCGCCGAGAACCGCTGTTTCAAAAGGAATCTCCACTGTTGTATAGAGATCCGTTCCTTTTCGTTCAAATCCGGGCTTACTCTGCACAGTAACCTCAAGGAGCATATTTCCTGCCTGTCCGCCGTTCTGACCGGGCATTCCTTTTCCACGCAGACGGATCTTCTGTCCGGAATCGATTCCTGCGGGAATGTGTACTTTCAGTGACTGCTGTGATCCGTCCGGCGAGCGGAAACTGATCACTTTATCCGCACCAAGTGCAGCCTCCTCAAAAGTAACATCCACCTTTGCCAGGACATCTTCGCCTTCTCTGCTGCGCCTTGCACGTCCTCTGCCTCCAAAGATGTTTTCTTCCTGATCTGCGCCACCGAAGTGGAAACCGCCAAAGCCTTTTCCCTGTCCGAAAATGCCGTCAAAAATATCATCCAGATCTTCGCCGGTATAATGGAATTCCTGATATCCACCGGGGCCGCCTCCAAAGTGGAAAGAACCACCTGCAAAGCCGGAACCTGCCTGCTGCCCATATCCACCGGCGCCAGTGCCTCCACCTTCTTCAAAAGCCGCATGCCCGAACTGATCGTACAATTTCTTCTTTTCTTTATCACTTAATACATTATAGGCTTCCGTGACTTCCTTAAATTTTTCCTCCGCAGCCGGATTATCCTTATTCATATCCGGATGGTATTTTTTTGCCATTTTTCTGTAGGCTTTTTTAATGGAAGCATCATCTGCATTTCTGTCAATTCCAAGCACTTCATAATAATCACGCTTGCCAGCCATTCTTTTCACCTTCTTTTCCGTTTACTTCTCATCATTCTAAAATACTGATCGGATTTTTCGTTATACATAAACGCCCCCGGATCACTCCGGGGCGTTCGTTGTTATCCTTCGATCGCAACGTATTTCTTTTCTTCAACAGATTTTTCCGGTTCTTTCGGAATGAAGAGTTTCAAAATACCATGCTGGAAGGAAGCCTTGATATCATCCTGACTGATTCCTTCCCCTACATAGAAGCTACGTTCACAAGCACCTGCATAACGCTCGCGGCGGATGTATTTGCCGGACTTCTTATCCTTCTCATCCTCATCAAGACCTCTTGCTGCGCTGATGGTCAGATAACCGTTCTCAACGCTTGCTTTGATCTCATCTTTCTTAAATCCCGGAAGATCCATCTCAAGCTCATATCCGTTTTCTACTTCTTTTACATCTGTACTCATCACATTTTTAGCTCTGTGTCCGTACAGCTTTTTCTGCATATCCTTGAACTCCTTATCATCAAACCAAGGATCTGTAAAGAAATCTCCAAACATATCATTTCCAAAAATACTAGGCATCAACATAAGTCATCCATCCTTTCTATTCTTAAAACTATTTGTTTTGATGTCAAATCAGAACCGGAAGCTTTAGGAACTTTTCTTTCTTTTGTTCCCCTTCCTTTGTTCTATAACTGTTATAACACCTAGTATTAGCACTGTCAAGAGGTGAGTGCTAATTTTTTTGTGAAGATTTTGTGAACGCTACGAGCCATGCACATTTACGTGAAAAGCCCTCGTTCAAGCATGCTTGATAAAGAGGGCTTTTACATGGAAATGTATAGGGCGACAGCCCTACAGCGAGGGAATTCGTTCCCGAGCCATGCATGACGTTTCCTGTCCACCATCATCCGGCCCTTATATTGCTTTTTTGTGCAGTATATGCTACCCTTAGATTTATCTTGTAAAGAGGGAGTTTAATTATAATGAATCATTCAAATGACAAAAAAAGAAGCACTTTTTCCGGGAAAATCGGTTTTGTTCTGTCCGCAGCAGGCGCATCCGTCGGGCTTGGAAACATCTGGCGTTTTCCCTATCTGGCTGCGAAATACGGTGGCGGTATTTTTCTGCTGATCTATATTCTGCTGGCACTCACCTTCGGTTATACGATGATCGTAGCGGAAAGCTCTCTTGGCCGTATGACGCGGCGGAGCCCTGTCGGTGCTTTCCAGTCTTTTGGCAAAACACGCCTTCGCTCCTGTGGCGGCTGGCTCAATGCCATCATTCCACTTCTGATCGTTCCTTATTATTCCGTGATCGGTGGATGGGTCATTAAATATCTGTTCAGTTATCTGACCGGAAGCGGGCAGAAGCTTGCAGAGGACGGTTATTTTTCTTCCTTTATTTCGGATGGTGTATCTACAGAAATCTGTTTTATCCTGTTTGCTTTCTTTACACTTGCGATCATCTTTGCAGGTGTACGCAACGGCATAGAGCGTGTCTCCAAATTTATGATGCCTGTACTTGTTATTTTATCTGTCATCATTACGGTTTATTCCGTTACAAGACCCGGAGCACTCAAAGGTGTTTCCTATTTTCTTGTGCCCAATATCCGCAATTTTTCCTGGATGACTGTTGTAACGGCCATGGGACAGATGTTTTATTCTCTTTCTATTTCAATGGGTATTCTGATCACATTTGGTTCTTATATGAAAAAAGACGTCTCTATCGAAGAATCTACAGAGCATGTAGAGATATTTGATACGGCGATCGCCATGATCGCAGGACTGATGATCATTCCTGCGGTATTTGCTTTTTCGGGCGGAGAACCGGATACGCTGCAGGCAGGTCCTTCCCTGATGTTCATTACACTGCCAAAGGTATTTGCCAGCATGGGGTTTGGCTCCGCTGCAGGTGTTTTATTCTTTCTGCTTGTGCTCTTTGCCGCAATCACCAGCTCCATTGCACTGACAGAGAGTGTTGTATCCACTTTTGAAGATGAATTTGGCTGGTCCAGAAAAAAAGGAACCGTTTTACTTGGCATTATCATGCTGCTGCTTGGCAGTCTTTCCTGCCTTGGCTATGGTCCGCTCAGCAGTGTAAAGATCCTTGGCATGCAGTTCCTTGATTTCTTTGATTTTCTGACAAACTCCGTCATGATGCCAATCGCGGCTGTCACAACCTGTCTCTTTATTACAAAGGTTGTCGGGCTGAAACGCATCGAAGAAGAGGTAACAGAAAACGGCGGAAATTTCCGCCGCAAAAAAGTATTTTATGTCATGATCCAGTATCTGTGTCCGATCTTTGCTGTGATCATTTTGATCAGCTCCATTGCCAATGCATTTGGCTGGATCTCCATGTAAGAAAAAAGCTGTGTCCTGTCTTATTCAGAAGGGCGCAGCTTTTTTCTCCGTTTTCTTGTGCTTCTGCGTGGTTTCTGGTGATTTGCTGCCCGGAAGGCATTGATCTCTTCGAGTATGGTCGTATAGTCCCGCTCAAACAATTCCTGACTGATCAACTGCTGCAAAACGGGCGCAGGCACCTTCTCGATGATCTTTTCCCTGACAAATGCTTTGCTGCGCTCTTTATAGGCCGGCATCTGTGTCTGCTGCTGAATATGCACAAGCTCAGGCCGCCACAAAAGCTCCAGTTTTTTCTCCATCTCCATTTTAATATTCAGATGCGGTTTCCGCAGTACATAAAAATCGATTTCCTCGTCCACCGGCTCTACCGTGATGATCCCCCAATGCGCCGGTACATGCTCCTCAATGTGCGCTGCATGGGTGGAACCGACCACTACATAATTATAATCGAAATACCTGTCATAGTCCTTTGTCTGCCCGGCAAGTCTTGCATAGGTATCCGCATCGCTCTTGATCTCGATCCCCACAACGCCATCGGGCAACACCATGATAATATCCGCACGTGATTTTGTAATGCGGATCTCCTCTAAGATCCGCATCTTTCCGTACTGCTGCTCCAGAAAGGAAAACAGCGGTTCTCTGATATCCTTATCGTAAAGTATGATGTTCTCTTGCATATTTTTCCTTTGTAGCCATACCGCCTCTGATGTGACGCTCCGACTTGTTGACGTCAAGCACCTTTCTTGCTTCCCCTGCAAGCGCGTGGTTAATGGCGGGCAACCTTTCTGTTACATCCTTATGTATGGCTGTGACGATTTGGAGCGGTTTTTATGTTACTGCTCATGCTGTTTACGTTTAATTTGTTTGCCGAATCATCATTGTTTTCTTCGGAATTCTCTGTTCCTTCAATCAACACAGCTTCATCCAGTCCTAAATCACCAATTAGCCGAAGGTAAATATCAACATTCCCTTCCTTGTCCACTTCGATTTTCTGAATCAGGCGCTTCAACTGTGCATTTGTCATTTCGTGAACATCCGTGATATCCTCCAGTTGCTTGAATGTACTGTTCAGAATTGCTTCCAGTTGTTCTCCCTTGGTCAGATGATAAGAGACCATTTTCAACTCATTTTCCAGGCGCTCAATCTCTTTCCTCATGCCTCCGATTTTCTCATTCAATTCCTCTCTGGAAATCAAATCATCGGTGTACATATCCATATACTTTTCACGGGATTTACGAAGCTTGTTCAATTCTGTATTTAACTGCTTTTCGTACTCAATATTTTCATCCTTTGCTTTGTATACTCGCTGAAATTCTTTAATCACATAATTGATTACTTTTTTCTTCTTACCAAGAATCTCCTGAAAATACTCCTGTAGTGCCTGGATCAGTTCTTCCTCATCTACCGTCACTGCATTCGGGCAGCTATCCGCACCTTTTCCATTATGCCCGGAACACACCCAGCGCACATAAGTATTTTTGTATTGGCGAACCGTTCTGCGAAAAGACCACCCACACTCCTTGCATTTAATCAGTGTGGAGAATAAATATTTGTTACTCTGTCGTTCATGAGTAATTTTGAAGGAATCATGGCGACCTTTTAAGATATCCTGTGCTTTATCAAAAACTTCATCCTCAATAATCCGGAGTTCCGGCCGAAGCGTGACAAGCCATTCGGATTCATCCTTTTCTTTTCTCTGACCGGTCAGAAAATCTGCAATCTCTTCTTTGCCGTTGATAATCTTTCCCGTGTATATCTCGTTGGTCAGAATTCGGCAAACCGAGTTCTGGCTCCAGTTGTTGCCACGCTTGGTCTTGATGCCTCGTTCATTGAGCATATTTGCAATCTTCGATCCACCATATCCTTCCTCTGTGTACCACTGAAAAATCTGCCGGATTGCCATTGCCTCGTTCTCATTGATAGAAAGGTTAAAATAGTCACCAATCGTCTTATCATAGCCAAAAACGATGTTCGGAACACGCCCCTTTTCTGCATTCATCTTCTTACCAAATTTAATACGCTTGGATGTGTTGGCACTTTCCTCCTGCGCTAATGCACCGAAGATTGTTAAAACGAATTCGCTGTTACCCATACTGGTCATGTTAGCGGTCAGAAATTGTGTTTCGATACCGAGAGATTTCAGTCTGCGGACACTCTGTAAAAGGTCAACCGTGTTCCTGGCAAACCGGGAAATGTCCTTTACTACCACCATACCGAACAAGCCCTTTTCCGCATCTGCAAGCATACGCTGAAATTCTTTACGATTTTTGATTTTGGTTCCGGAAATACCCTCGTCTGCATATAATTTAATAAGGTTGTCTCCAGTGCGTTTTGTGTACTCTAAGAAGAATTCTTTTTGAGTCTCGAGACTGTTGAGCTGATCGGATTTATCTGTGGATACTCTGCAATATGCGGCGATGTTCATAGTTGTTTAACCTTTCTGCTAAAATTTTGTCATTATATCCATAATAATTTTAGAAAAAAGCATCCTTTTAACATTATCCATGTTTTCCAAATACAGCCTCACTTTTTGAGTTAACCACTTAATAATGCAAAAGTACTCTCCATTTCTCTGTCACACTTCTATTATCCCTGCTTCTCTCCTTAAAATATCCTTAATAACAACTGCAACAACTCTAGGATACATAATTGCTGTCTCCTCCGAAACAAACCACATTTGTCCATTCTCATCATTATCAGCTCCATGATCAGCAGCATTACGAACTTGTCCTATATAATCAATCATTCCCCTATGTTTTTTAGATAATATGGATGACAAAGCATCTCTCTTTTGCAAAATACCATTCTTCCCTTGTAAAGAAATATTATTCCTACTTGCATAATCATTTAAAAAAGATTCAAATGCATTTGCGGCATATACTACAACTGATTTTGTATCAATTCTTTCTGCATTAGTTTTTTGCATTGCTTCTATTAATGGTTCCTGAACATTGGTTTCATTTACAGAGCCAATTAATGAATCTCCGAAATAACTTTTCAATGTAACTTCATTAAGAAACAAATCTTGGTATGTTTGACCCAGCAATTTCATATCATCTATTTGGTCTGTAAAACTATACAAATTTGCTCCCTCACTTTTTAATGCCTTGGCATATGTAGCCACACTAACGATTGTATTTTTTATATCTCGTTCATTTGAACTCATTCTAAATAGAATTTTCATCTGCCGGCATGCAAGTTCAATAGAATTGGTACATTCATATCTTATCTTAAATGCTTTATACGGCTCATATTCCTCAAGAACTATTTTCATAACAGCTGCCTTTTGTTCATCATTTTTTGCCGTAACCAACTTATTTGCCAAAAATAAATCCGTAGAATACGTTCCATCATCACTATTATATTTCAATAGGCGTAATTCCGTAGCCATATACGTTGCTTTTTGCACTTGATCATCAGTTGCGATTCCTGTAAATTGCGCAATAAAATCTCTATCTGCTTTCCCACCTTTTGCACATACAGCATCCACTACTGCAACAATATCTTCAGCAGTTGTCAATACAATATTAAATGACATATAGCACCTGCTTTCTTTAGCTATTTTCGTTCAATGAAATCAAAAAATTTCCCAATTTTTCACTTAACTCATCCAATTCCTCAACATTACAACTAATGTTAATATTAATCTGGATATTGCCAACTGAGGTTGCTGTAATCTGTGGAACTAAAACTTTCTTCTGTCCCTTTTCAACATCTTTTACTTCTTGTAAATTATTGCTATGCAAACCAATTTCTTCTGGTATAGAGCCTTCATAAACTGACAATTTTCCATCTTCGTCAATCAACATTGAAATACTTTTCAATATTTCAACAATTGCATTTGCACCTGTTCTATTTTGTTTTGTATCTTTCTGCCCAGAAGAATACACAATATGGTTAATAAAACTCGTTCTATCCATGCCATTTCTAATGCGTACCGCCGACACCATTCTATTTAGGAAATCGTTTTCTGCAATAAGTTCTTTCCATATTCTTTCTACCTCATAATCAATTTTTGAGATATATGCTCTTCCCAATGCCCTTCCTACTTCCGTTGCAGCCTTTTTATTTCCATCTGTAATTATCCCTATCTGAACTAAGAAACCATTATTCCCGCTTACAACAGTCCTCGGAATTCCCGTAGCTTGCGATACATCGTCCAAAGAAAGTGCAACGCCTTCCTTTTGTCCTGAATAAGCTTTTATTAACTTAATAACTTCCTCCAATGATGAATTTGGTAACTTAAATGTTTCTGCCATAATTATTTCTCTCCTTTACTTTTCTTATTTATCTCCCCCACCAACCTATGCACCGTCGTCCCCGGACACATCTCTGATGGTTTCTTTTTACCTTCACGTTCACACTGTTCCAATTTCTGCTGTGCTATCTGTATTGCCTTTTCCTCATTACCTGCATTGCTGATTTTTCCATACATCTTTTCATCTGCCTTGGAATACTTCCGGCCCGTTTTCTTCTCATAAACTCGTCCGAACTCAGAGCAGCATGTCCATGAATCTTGAATTGCCGGCATGGCACCAAAATAAGCATACATCCATATTTCAAAACACGGATTCGACCATCCTACTTGTATACCCTTTTCCTCTGCCTCGGAAATAATTTCATCAAATCCTATCACTTGATCTCTGTCAAACACAATCCAAGGAATACGATATTGAGCCTCATAGGCTGTTAACTCCAAGCATTTATCAATCATACTTCTTGTCTTTGTTTCCACGACTTTAATGACTAGTTTGTTTCTAACTTCTTCTGGCAATGATTGATGCAGTCCTGCAAAAAAGCAACGTTCTGTCCCTTCTGTGTCTGTAACGATTAAGTAATATCCCAATTCCGGTACTTTGAGTGTTCTTCTTTGTTCTCTTGTTTTTCTATTTCCTATTCTATCCCCTTTTGCCATGCTCAATCTCTCCGTTCCACTTCGGTCAGTGCTGAACCAATGTCCCCCTGACATTGAGCACCCTTAAAAATATCTATACTCTTTAAAGTCGGAATGGCACCATACTTACCAATCAGATAATTCTTCTCATAGCTTTCGTCCTTACGAATACGCACTCCATCCTCATCCACAAAATCTGCAAGGGAGTATAATGTTGAAACACCTCGATCATCCTTCTCAGCAAACCAGATTTCGTCACGACGCAGCAGCTGATTTGAAAGTTGCCAGGTATCATGCGTTGTAAATACAAGTTGCGCATGGTTAACATTAATATTCGGGTTTAAGAATGTAAGCAGAAAGTTTCTTACCAAAAGCGGATGTAAGCGGGCATTCAATTCATCAATGAAAAATACACTTCCCGTTTTCAATACTTCCTGCAATTCAGGATAAAGAGCAAACATCTTCAATGTTCCAGCAGACTCTGCACCTAAGGGTATCTCTGCCATTTCATCAGAATCAATCTTCTTATGAAGCGCATTAATCTTATATTTTTCTTCCTTTGATTCACCATCACTCGGAACCTTTTCTACCCGAAAATCCTTAATATGTTCATCAAAAGACGCAAAGTATTCCACAACCTTCTGCTGAACGTTCTTATCATTCACAAAACCTCTCGGCAATCTGCGTGATAAGAAAAAGTTAGTAACCGGATCACCAAAATCTGCAAATTCATTTGTCAAGAACCAGTCTCTGATTGACTTACATTTACTAATTTTTAACTTAGCTCCTAAAGAAGCAATCAACACCTGCTTTTCAAGCGCAATCTTTATATTATCCCTGCTGTTCTTCGGCAAGCCTGATAAATCTAATTCACTGTCAGAATTCCCACGATAAAATACTGTACTGTACTTTCTGGCTGTCTTAGCCTTAGAATTCAGCCATTCCTCTGTTACTCCCCCCTGATCAATGCAGAATCCATAATTATATGTCTTCTCGTTCTTATCTCCTGGAATGGTAAAATAGACCTCAAAACTGGATTCTGCATCAGCTGACGTGGAATCAAATAAAAACGGAGTAGGTCTATACTCCTCAAACTTCTCTTCCTCATCTCCGTACTTGAAAGAATCCACTACATATTCAGCCATATACTCAAATGCACTGTATATATTTGACTTACCACTTGCGTTTGCTCCATAAATGGCAGCAATCGGCAGTATCTTTTCACTTCCGATGGTCACAACTCTCTCAGAAAATTCTGTCATCTTAGTGGCAGACAAATCCAAAGTTGCTTCTTCTCTAAATGATTTGAAATTTTTAAAACTAAATTGTATCAACATGATTACTACCTCATCTTCTTTTCTATCTTCTATTATATGCACTTTTTTTAAAAAATCAACATTGAATTGTGGTTTTCTCTCATTTCAGCGTTGATTACTTATTTTTTAATACCAAAGCAAAAAGCAAGGCTCTCACCTTGCTCTTCTTATCCCACACATAATTTTTTTTCCGATAAATTTTCTAATATGTAATCCCCACTCTCTACATACAATGTAGCATTCTCTATTGCCCTCTCTACCTTCCCGCCATTTACTTCTATTAAAAGTTTGCACAGGAAATCTGCGGTATTTTCCGTTGAATTTGGATTATGAAAACGATAATTTAATTTCGTCCGTTTCAAGTGAAAGCTACACCCCCTTACATCGCCTGTCCTTCTCTCCCATACTATGAGAAGGATTCTTAGATTAGACCAGTCCTTTTAATCTAAATTAAGCATAACCTACTTGAAATCAAATTACGTTCCCCAAATACTGGACTTTTGTCTATTCCCACTGTACTTTTCCAAAAATCACACTGTTCCCAGCTACACCATTTTTCATTCAAAATCATGAAATAAAAAGAAACGCTTGAAAAGACTTTTATGTTACGAATCTTTTTCAAGCATCTCAATACCAATTCAATATGCAATTTTATAATTGATATCCTCTTCTTTGCCTTGTTTTTCCCAAATTCAAATTTACCTTCAATTCTATATTCACAACTTGGCAAGCAGTGCATTTGTACACACAAAATACAGTTTTGCTTATTGGGAGTATCTCCCAAACCCTCAGAAACAATCAGAAATCTGATTGAGCCATATTGTAAATAAAGCTTTTCGCAACATTATTACACTAAATAGGCATTAATAATAAATTGCAAAATGAAAACAGTCTTTTTCATTTCCGATGAACATGCAATCATACTGTCCACTTCTCGTTCCAACTTGATTTATTTGAATTTTCTTATATGCACATGATTCATAATTATACTTTAAATCCTTTGTGTGAGTAGGCACTTTTCCTTTTGATAAAAACGGAAAATATAATAACTTTTTCTCATCAACCAAGGGATGACCACCAGCTCCCTTTCCAAGCTGGATCAATTGCGAAAAAGATTCTACGCAATTAAACCAACCTATCACAAATGCAACTTTTCCTTTTCCTTTATTATCTATTTCATCCATGAACCAGTCAAAATCTTTTTGAAAAACGCTCCATGTTTTACTTGCGCATCTTGTTCCAGCAGTACTTATCCAGTTTTTCAAATATTTTATTTCTATTTTAAAGCCCCGTTGTTCTACACAAATATCATGGTTTATCTTTTGTACTTGCTTTTTGGTATTGCTTTCACCTGCTGTATAATGTGCGGTTTGTTTAAATGGATAACCTATTCTAACTGTAATGTCCATTTCATTAAATTTCTCATCAGCTTCTTTTTTCAATTGTTTTAAATTGTAATCTTTATACATAATGTTAAATTCATCAATGATACACAAACAATCTGCGATTAAATACTGATCTACAGTTGGTTCTTTCACAAATAAACTCCCTTCTCATGAACTGATTATTTCATTATGCATATAATATATGCATTCTTTGCACAATCCATTCACAATATACAAACAAAAAGGACTACGGTATTTTCCGTAATCCCTTTACTGTATCTCATACATATTAATTATATTTAATCAGCATCAATAACATCAACTTCAGTTAATCTAAATGTAGCAAGCATATGAACTCCCATATCCTGGACTAACGAATATTTCTTTTTGGGATATACAGTTCCCTCTACTTCATTTGCCCATCCTCCAAGATTAATTACTATTTTTGTTGGCTCGTCTATTGTAAACTCCGCATTTTCACCATGATGTCCCTTCCATAATACTCTACCATTTGAAGAAACAGATGCATCTCTTGATGAAAATAATCCTACCCATCCTTCAACAATATTGTTTGGCATTTTAATTCTAACTGTGCCACTTGCTGACATTTCCGCAATTGGGCAACCACAATTAGGACATGCGGATGCTTTGTCAGATATTTCCTTACCGCATTCAGGACATTTAATAAGCGCCATAATAAATTCTCCTCCTCACACGCAATAACCATATTCCAGAAAAGATATCAATTTCCTATAAAATTATTCTATCACCTTCAATATTAATTATCAATGAATTTTTCTGTTTTTGTGTATTTTTTTACACCAACTCGGAAATTTATATTGATACACTATCGGTGAAAGTAGGTGATACAGTTGGTAAATATGGGCGACAAACTACATTCCCTTCGAATTGAAAAAAATTTAACCCAAAAGCAAGTAGCCGAGCGTATAGGATTGGCAATAAGCGCTGTATCATCTTATGAATCCGGCAGCCGTTATCCATCTTATGAAGCATTAATAAAATTGGCTTGTATGTTTCATGTATCTACCGATTACCTATTAGGAATAACAAATAAAAGAAGCATAGATGTCACAGATCTTGAAGATAGTGAGATAGAGCTAATTGCACAATTAGTAGATAAATTACGACAAAAATAAATATTGTCATATTATATCCAAGATAGAAATACTATTTCCCCTATCCCTTGTAAAAAGATAATATCTTTATTTTACCCTAAATATAATCAGCTTATTTCTTTTCTATTTAACCATCCAAATTTTTTTCTTTATATTACGTTCTATATTGTTACCACCGTATGTACCGTGGATTTGCTCACACCGAATGCTTTTGCTGTCTGTCTGACGGTTGCATTGTGCTCCACGATATAATTTGCAATACTGATCGCTCTTTCTTCAATATATTCTTTCAAAGGAAATCCCCTTAAACTTTTTTACAGTTTATGCGTAGGATTTCACAAGTATGTCTCAGATCCGGCTCTTTGGCATCACTTTCCGAAACTGCACAATAAAGTAGGCAATCTCCGCGATCGCAGTCAGCGTCCAGGAGAACGGATACAGCAGATACAAGGATGGGATCGTATGGAAATGGGCAAATATCGTATATACCCAGATGATACGGAATACACAGGAGCCCAGCATGACGATGATCATCGGACCGATGCTCTTTCCCAGCCCGCGGGAGGCTGCAATGGTGCAATCCATAAAGGCGGAAATACTGTACGCAAATGCCATGATCTTAATCCGCTCCATGCCCGCATCGATCACCGCACGATCAGTCGCAAACGCCCGCAGGAAATATCTGCCGCCAAAGAACAGACATGCACCAAGGAAAAGTCCGATCAGGAAGGAGTAAGTCAGTGCTACCAGATAGCTTTTCTTCATCCGTTCCCTGTTGCCCGCGCCGCGGTTCTGGCTCACAAAGCTGGCGCAGCCCGTGTAAAAGGCAGACATGACATTGAAGATGATTGCATCTGCATTCGTTGCTGCTGCATTGCCCGAAACCATGATCGTGTAGAAATAGTTGACACCGCGCTGTACAAATAAGTTAGCCAGTGCAAATATCGCATTCTGCAATCCCGTCGGAATGCCCATGAGTAAAATGCCCTTTGCCACATCATGATGGAACTGTATTTTGGAAATCTGCAGTCTGCAGACATCCCTGCGTTTTAAAAGATTGCGTATCACAAGCAGCATGGAAACATACTGCGCGATCGCACTTGCAATGGCAACACCCGCCGCTGCCAGATGAAAGCCGATGACAAAGATCAGGTTTAAAATAATATTCAGTACACCGGCGACCGCCAGATAGATCAATGGGCTCTTCGTATCTCCCTTTGCACTCAGCACGCCATTACCGAAGTTGTAAACAGCCATGGCGGGCATGCCCAGCGCGTAAATCTTCAGATACAGAACCGCCGCATCGATCAGATCGCTTTTTGTATGCAGTGCCTGCAGCATGGGACGTGCAAACAGAATACAGAAAACACCGATCACAATACCGATCGCCGCACAGATCAAAAATGCTGTATGGATTGTCTTTTCTACCGTTTTATCATCCTTTGCTCCAAGTCCGAGTGCCACCTGTACATTGACACCGCTTCCCATTCCGATCAGAAAGCCGGTAAATAATGTTACAAGTATGGTCGTCGATCCGACTGCCCCCAGTGCTCTGTAATCCGCAAACTGCCCTACAACCGCCACATCGCTTAAATTGAACATAACCTCCAGAAGCTGTGCCAGTACCAGAGGCATACTGAACAGAAATATATTTTTCCACAGGCTTCCCTGTGTCATATCCAATGTCCTCGTCTTTTGCTTTTCCATTTCTTCTTACTTCCGTATCATGTGCTAATCCAGCAGCACCATCTTGAGCCATCCGAAAAATTCCCGCAGCATATTATTGGCAAGATATTTTCCCGACGAAGGAGCTGCAATTCCAACTGCCTGCACCAGCCCCTGCCTTTTTGCGATCTGCATGGCACGATATAAATGAAAATTATTTGTGACAACACCCAAAGAAGCACCCTCCGGAATCAGCTTCCTGGAAAACTCCATATTCTGCTGCGTTGTTTTCGACTGATCTTCCAGCAGAATTCTTTCTGCCGCAATCCCATTCTGCTCCAGATACCGAGCCATTCCTTCTGCTTCCGTCATCGGCTCATTATAGCCCTGCCCGCCCGAAACAATGCAGATCGTCTCCGGATTTTCCTGCAGATAATCAATCGCAGTATCCAGTCTGTACTGCAGCACCAAACTCGGTCCGTCTGCATATACCTGCGATCCTAACACAAGCAGATAAGAAAGTCCCTTTTCTCCTTTTTCATGAAAGCTGCCAAGGATCATCCCTTCCACAACAAGGAAAAGGATCACGCCTGCTGCCAGCAGACCTCCAAACACGATGCGCCATATACATGGAAGTCTCTGCAGCACACCTTTTCGCAGCAGGGTTCCCACAATAAGCAGGCAGATACCACCCAGGATCCACACCATAAAAAATGCAGTTCCTGAGCCTGCTGCCCTGACAAAAATACCGTATACGATACAAATGATGGCAAGTATGGAACATACCGCCATCATAATCTTTCCTTTTTTCATATTGTTTGCCTCCATCCGAAATACCAGACCGTTATTTCCCGGTTTCTGTTCCAGCAAGTACAAATTCTACTTCGCCCTTCAAATACAACTCTTTTCGCTTGTCCAATGGAAGCGTATCTGCCATCGTATAATCCAGCTGCCATGCAAAATCACCCGGCTCACTGACTTCTTCCTGCTCTTTGGATGCCATATTCCATTCTTTTCTGCGTTTTTCCGCTTCTTCTTTTGTAATAAGCTCCCGCAGCTGCACCTCATGATTTTCCACCGGTATATAGGCCACTTTATCTTTCCGGTAAACACTGCGCAGCACATAATAACCGAGCTCCTGTTTATTTTTTGTTGCAAGACGGGCAATGTCTTCTATAAAACATACACCCATCTCTTCATCATAGATATAAGTCTTTTTTTCAAACATCTATTTCCCTCTGTTATGTAACAAACTCTCTGATTCCCGCGTCTTCCGTATCCCATTTTCCACTCTACGATACGCGTCTGACTGATAAAATGGTACGATAAGTCGCATAACCATATGTAATGCCGGTTCTTTCCGTGCTGGCATGTACAATCTGTCCATTCCCCAAATATAAAGCAACATGTCCTGCATAGCAGATGATATCACCCGGCTGTGCATTGGCATAAGAGACTTCTGTTCCACAGCTTCTCTGGCTGTAGGAATCACGCGGCAGCGAAATACCGAAGTGCGCATAAACAGCCTGCGTAAAACCGGAGCAGTCTGTTCCGTTTGTCAGGGAAGTGCCGCCGAACTTGTACGGATTGCCAACGAAATTGCACGCATAATTTGCAGCCTGCTGCCCGACACCGGAGCCCCCGGTCACAGCTCCCGCACCTGCATTCATGCTGTCTGTTCCCTTGCTGTCATTTCCGGTATCTACCGTTCCCGGATCTGTCGTCTGCGCATCATCACCTGTATCCACCTGCGCGGGATCGCCTCCTGTGGTCTGCTGCGCCCCGTTTCCTGTATCTATAGTCTGTGTCTGGTTTGCCTGCTGCTGTTGTTTTCTTTCCTGTTCCTGTTTCTTTCTTGCTTCTTCTTCCTTTTTCTTCTTTGCAGCAGCCTCTTCCTCCAGCTTTTTGATCTGTGCTGTCTGGTCTTCCAGCTGCTGCTTGTAAGAAGCAGCTTTTTTCTTAGCAGATGCAAGCTGTGCATCAAAATTGGCTACTGTCTTTTTCTGCTCATCCACCAGTGTCTGCAATGCAGCTTCTTCCTGCTGCAGTTCATAATTGGATGCTTCCAGATCCGCTTCTTCATCCTCCAGTCTGCCTTTCAGCTCCGCTACCTGATTTTTGCTTTCCACATAACCGGCCAAAAGCTGCTTATCGTATTCATACAGACTTTCAATGTAATCTGCCTTGTTTACCATATCCGCATAATTCTGCGATTCCAAAAGCACCTGCAGATAGGCACTGTCTCCCTGCTCATACATAAACTGGATCCGTTTTTTCATGGAAGCATACTGATCCTCTTCTTTTTTCCGGGCATCCTCATAATCTTTTTTTGCCTGCTCGATCTCTTTTTCCTTCACTGCGATCTCATCCTGACAGATATCAATACTGGTCAGGATGTCCACAAGCTGATCGCTGAGCTGATCCAGTTCCTCCTGCGCCTGCGCCTGATCGCTCTGGATCGCCGTGATCTGCTGGTTCACACTGTTCAGATTATTCTGAGTCTTCTGTTGTTCTTTTTTTACACCCGAAATAGTAGTTGCCCTGACGGGAACTACTATTTCCATAAGCATTATAAAACTAAGCAGGATACAGCATACTCTCTTTTGCATCTTTTCACCAATTTCCTATGAATATTTATTCTTCTGTTTCAGCTTCAATCTCCGTTCCAGCGATATCTGTCACTGCAGCATCTTCTCCCGAAACGCTTTCTTCTTCCTGCAGTTCTTCTTCCACATCTTCCTCTGCGGTATCCGCTGCTGCAGAATCCGTCTCTGTAATAGAGATCGGATCATTTTCCACAATCGTAACCTGATTGATCAGATATTCGTTTACCTTGTCGGAAAGTACATAATCATAATAAGCACCCTGTCCGATGGCAGAAAGAAGTGCATCCGCAGAATCATATCCATAATCACTGTATTCTGTTTCAGCTGCTGCCTTGACATCATCATCTGAAAGACTGATGCCAGCCTTCTTTGCGATCGCTGCGATTGCCAGCTTCTCTTTTGCGGATTCTGCAGCAGATTCCGCTGTCTGTTTTTCGTATTCTTCTTCTGTCAGCCCCAAATAATTTGTAATAAAGGTTGCCAGATCTACCTTATAATAATCTGCATAGTACTGTGCATTTGCAGCAATACGTGTCTTGATATCGTCCACAAGCTCCTGCGGTGCATCAGATACTTCACAGGTCGCATAAACCGCATTCCATACAGCACTCTTCTTTGCGTCACTGTTTTTTTCATCACAGGCGTTTTTCAGATAGTCTTCCACATTCTGTCTGCAGGCATCAACCGTATCATATCCCAGATTCAGGCTTGCGATCAGTGCATCATTGATCTCCGGCAGCTTTCCTTCGTCAATGGAATTGATCTTTACTTCAAAAACGACTGCAGCGCCTGCCAGGTCCGCATTGGAATAGTTTTCCGGGAATGTCAGATCCAGATTCACTGTTTCTCCTACCGCATGTCCGATCAGTCCGTCTTCAAATCCATCGATAAATCTGCCGGAACCAATCTTCAGATGTGCCCCCTGTGCTGTACCGCCGTCAAATGCAACCCCATCCTTTGTTCCCGTGTAGTCGATGTTGACTGTATCTCCTATTTCTACGGTCTGCTTGTCTGTTGCTGTGTAGTCATAAGCATCCATATACTCCACATAGTAATTGATCTCTTTGTCAAACTGGGCATCCACATCTGCATCGGTGTAAGTGTAAACATCTGTATTAACCGTAATACCTTCATAATCACCAAGCTTCACATAATCATCCGGATCATAGTCCTTTGTAGAAATGATCCCGTTTCCGGAAACCTCCGTTGTATCCTGACTCTGTCCTTCTTCCTTAGAAGAACCACAGGCGGTCAAAGCTGTCACCATACAGGCTGCCAGCATGAGTGTTAAGATTTTCTTTTTCATAATTTTTCTCCTTTTCTGCACTACGCAGTTATTATTTTATCACATTTTGAGAATCGGGGAAACTCTACACCAAAAATTCATAAAGAATTCATATCTTGCACGGGGCTATTGCGCTGAAAGCAAAAGAATGTTACAATATTTTCTAGTTTTTAGCACCCTAAGGAGGATAAGATGAGCACATTTAGTATTGTACTTCTGGTCATTCTTGCGGTTCTGATCATAGTCATCGCTGTTCTCTATTTTCTGGGCAAAAAAGCGCAGAAAAAACAGGCAGCGCAGCAGGAGCAGATGGAAGCTGCCAAGCAGACCGTTTCCATGCTGATCATTGATAAGAAGCGTATGAAGATTAAAGATTCAGGGCTCCCACAGATGGTGATCGATCAGACCCCCAAGCTTATGCGCGGCTCCAAACTGCCGATCGTAAAAGCCAAGATTGGTCCACAGATCATGTCACTTGTATGTGATGAAAAGATTTTCGACAAGGTTCCGGTCAAGAAAGAGGTAAAAGCATCAGTCAGCGGTATTTACATTCTTGATGTGAAAGGACTCCGTGGAAACAAGCAGGCTGAGCCACCGAAGAAGCAGGGCGTATTCAAACGTGCCTGGGCCAAGGCAAAAGAAAAAGCCGGCGTAAAACCGGTGAAATAAAAGAGCTAAAATAAATGGGATATATGATATCATATATCCCATTTATCTTTTCATGTTCAATTTGAATTAAGCGTTTACTAAATCCTTTAAAGCCTTGCCTGCTTTGAACTTAGGAGCTTTAGAAGCAGCGATCTTCATAACTTCACCGCTCTGAGGATTTCTTCCTTCTCTTGCAGCTCTTTCAGATACTTCGAAAGTACCGAAACCAACTAACTGAACCTTTCCACCATTCTTTAATTCGTCAGAAACAACATCTGTGAATGCCTTTAAAGCTGCTTCTGCGTCTTTCTTAGATAATCCAGCCTGTTCAGCCATAGCTGCTACTAATTCTGCTTTGTTCATTTGAACTCCTCCTCCTACTGAGTATTGTTTTTTGTTTCATTTGACCTTTCTCTCAGAAAATGCCTAATACTATTTATATCCTTTTTTATATTCTTTGTCAAGGCGAAAATGCCCTTTTTCAGCCATTTCCAAAGATTTTACAAGCTGAGGAGCCGGTCAAGTATCCGCACCAGTTTTTTCCTCCGTTTTTTGCGGCGCGGATCCTCCTGATACGTCATCTGTTGTTTTTCCCATGCCTTGATCTGCCCCCACTCCTTCAAAGGCTGTCCGTCCGATGCGGTGACTGTCTCACCAAACACATGCGGATGACGGCGTATCATTTTCCGGCTGATATCCTCCACCACATCTTCGACCGTAAAATATCCTTCTTCTTCTGCCAGCCTGGACTGCAGCATCACCTGCAGAAGCAGATCTCCCAGTTCTTCCCGCAGTCCGTCCGGATTCTGCTCCCTTTCCAGAAGCCCGATCGCATCTACTGTTTCTGCCGCTTCCTCCAGTACACAGATCCGCATGCTGCCATGTGTCTGCTTTCTGTCCCATGGGCAGCCATCCTCCGAACGGAGTGCTGCCACGATCTCCTTAAGGTCCTCAAAATCTCTTTTTCCCTTATCTAAATAGTCCGGTCGTTCCTTCAGCATATCCTTCTCCTTTTTCGCCATGCATGCTCCGTTCTCATTGCATACCCGCCAGTGCAGCCTCCGCCGCAGCTGCTGATGCATCTATCGCCGCAGTGGATGACTCCAGCTCAGAGAAAGAATAGTGTACATCCTTCTCACTGTCATCCACCTGCAGGGAATAGCTTCTGGTGATATAACCGCTTTTCCGGATGGATACCGTATAAGAACCGCTCTTTTTATCAAAGCTGGTCGGAATCAGGCCGATGTATTTACCGTCCACATACAGCTCTCCACCCTGTGGTGCATCAATATAAACCTGATAGCCGCTGCTGCTTGCAGTAACGGTATTACTGCTGACAGAAGAGGCATCTGTATCATCGGATCCTGCTTCCATCTCGATATTGATATTTGCCATTTCGTCTCCGACCTTGATATATTGTGTGATCGTCTTATAGCCTTCTGCTTTGCAGGTCATCTGGTGGATCCCATATGGCAGATATACGACTTCGCTGTAATCCGTATCCGTTCCGTCGATCGTCAGATATGCCGATGATGGAGAAATGGTAAATACGATCCCGCCCTTTTTATTCTCTTCTACCTGGGCAAGATCCGATACATCAACCTGCACTTCTTCATTTGCCTGTACTTCCACCTGCTTTGTTCCCACATTACTGCCATGGGAGATCAACATGTCATAACTGCCCTCCGGGATGACCAGCAGCATGTCCTTTTCCACTTTTTTAATGATGGATTGTCCAAATTCCACCCATCCGCCTTCAAAAGCTTCTGCCCCAAGCAGTCTGACATAACCGTGACCGTTTGTGATCACAATACTTTCTATGCTATGGTCAACACGTGTTACACGCAGCGTATCCACAGTATTGATATCCATCAGCGTCAGAACCTTTCCCTGTGATAACACCGCGCAGCCATCGGGAAGTGTATATTGCTCACCGCCCATCTCCATAGTATGTGCTGCATGATTGATACTGAAATTCCTGACCTGCTCTGTCACCGCTGCTGTATCATCCAGCCAGATATTTTTGCACTTTTTAGTATCCTTCTGAAACGTAACCTGTACCAGATCACCGCTCTGCAGCTGTCCTGCGACAAGTTCCTCTCCATGCCGGCTCTTGATCCCTGTTGCATGATCATAGCTGAGCGTATAGCTCTTTTGTACCGTACTGTTCCAGAAGGTGATATAGCCGCCTTCCTGATCCACTTTTTCTACCACTGCCGTATCCAGACTGTCTGCCAGATCTGCATAAGCATTATCCGCACTGACAGCCTCCGTTGTCACCTGCTCTGTTGTTCCTGTCTGCGTAGCTGCATTTCCACAGCCGCAAAGCAAGAAAAGCAGCAGGATACTTGCTGCTTTTTGTATTTTTTTCATCGCTTGTTCCTCTTGCATTCTGATACTGTTTATATTCCATGTCATGCGCAGCTCCACACGACGCACTTCTCTGTCTGTGTCTGCGCAATTACAGTATAGCACATTTTATCTGCACCTTTCCAGCCATTTGTTCAGGAACAGCTGCCTTTCCTCCTCCCGTTGTTCAAAGGTAACCAGTTTTTCCTTCTGTCTGTGCGGCGGAAGTGATTTTCTTCTGTTCAGATACCCATTGGCAACTTTCCAGAATTTTTCAGGATAGAGAAATCTTGCATACAAATAACAATATTCCGCATGCTCCACCGGCGTTATTGCCGCATAAGATTCTATCATTTGATCCGCCAGCGCTACTGACCAATGATTTTTCTCCAATATCTTCCGCATAAAGAAATACACATCTTTCATCTGCAGATGTGCTCCCAGCTTTTCAAAATTGCGGAAAGTCATTACTTTTCCCTGCAGCATGATAATATTATGCTGGTTCATGTCCCCATGCACATACATTTCTTCCGTCAGTTGTTTCCGTTCCAAAGCCTGCAGACATGCTGCATCCAGAAAAGACTGCGCCAGCTTGGTCTGCTGCCAGTAACGCTCGTAAGCCCGCAAAAACATAAGTGTAAATTCATCCTTTCTGGAAAGACGCCGCATGAAATTGCGCGCTCTTACAAGCTCCGCATCTTTGCGTTTAAAATCATCCAGGAGCCGGTCAGCCTGATAGGGCTGCTGGGTCTGCAAATGCCGCATAGCCATATGCAGCTTTGCCATACACTGCATGGCTTCTATGCACTGCCGCTCCTGCAAAACATTACATTCAAATCCATCCAGATATTGTTTTGCAATGTAATTCTGCCCCTCATAATCGCTGCAGTATAGCTCTCCCTCCGTGGTTGGCAGAATATGATCCAGCTTTCCGTCAAATTTCTGCGCGATCTGTTCCATCTTTTCGCGTACAAAAAGAAGACGATCCACTGATCCCGCATACTCCGTCAATGCAATCTCGCCATGTGGCGTTGTCGCAATGAGCATGCCCCGTCCCTTTCTCGTCTTCTCTATTTCCAGATCATATTTTTCAAATAATGTAACCGCTCTGTCGTTCACGCTTTTTCCCTCCATAAGACGATGCTGTGCATCTGCCCTTACCTATCTTATGAAGGCGATATTTAAAAAATGCCCTTTGAAACAATATCCAGCAGTTTTTCTTTCGTATTGAGCTGCGGCTCCTCCAGTACCCTGTCCAAAAGATCCGAAAGTGTCTGCCCGACCGCAGGCCCCGGCGTAATACCGGCGGCGATCAGATCCTTGCCGGATACGGCAAGCTGTTTTAAAGAAAAGCAGTTGTCCGCCGCCTTGATCTCTTCATAAACCTCACGCAGCCTGACAAGCTCCTCCAGTTTTTCTTCTCTCCGGCAGGTGCTCTGTGCCATGACATCCGCATGCTTTACTTCCAGTAAGAGCAGGAAGATCTCCTCTCCGAGATCACAAAGAGCTCTTCTGACATATTTTGCATGCGGTATGATCTTTCTGTCATGATTTTTAACAAGCTTCGTTACTTTCCCGATCGTGTCATTATCAAATTTCAGTCGCTGCAGGATCTCCTTTGCCATTTTGGCGGATAGCTCCGCATGACCGTGGAAATGATCGATCCCTTCCGCATCTGTTGTCTTTTTAGCGGGTTTTCCCATATCATGAAACAGCATTGTAAGGCGCAGTACCTTATCCGCCGGTACTTCTTCCATGGCACGTATCGTATGCATCCCTACAGAATAAAGGTGATGTGGGTTATTCTGCTCCGTCTCCATCATCCTGTCAAATTCGGGCAGGATCACCTTTGTAATACCTGTTTCATACAGTATCTTCATATGCCCCGGATGGTCGCTGACAAGCAGTTTGACAAGCTCCACCTGGATCCGCTCCGCACTGATCTTTGTCAGCGTGTCTGACAGGCGGCGCATTGCAGCTTCTGTTTCTTCCTCGATCGTATAGCCCAGCTGCGCTGCAAACCGGACTGCCCGCATGATCCTGAGCGCATCCTCCGAAAAACGCTTCTCCGGTTCTCCGACTGCGCGGATCACACCTTTTTGCAGATCCTGCTGCCCTTCAAAGGCATCCACCAGTCCCCTGCTGTCATTATACGCCATGGCATTGATCGTAAAATCTCGTCTTTTCAGATCTTCGATCAGACTCGGAGTAAATACCACCTGCTTCGGATGTCTGCCGTCCTCATATTCGCCGTCGATCCGATAAGTTGTCACCTCATAACCGACATGGTGACACATGACCGTAACCGTCCCATGCTTGATCCCTGTATCGATCGTATGTGGAAAAAGCGCCTTTACCTGCTCCGGTAATGCGCTTGTCGTAATATCCCAGTCATTGGGTGTTCTCGAAAGCAGGCTGTCTCTGATACAGCCGCCTACTGCGAATGCTTCAAATCCTGCTTTTTCAATTTTATGGATAATAAATGCCACATCCTGTGGTAATGCGATCATATGCTTTCCTTTTCTATAATTCCAGTGTATACCCGTTGTCCTTCAGCCACTTCCGCTGCTGTTTATAATCGGGCATCAACGATTCCACAAGTGCCCAGAACCGCGGTGAATGGTTCATCTCCCTGAGATGACAGACTTCATGCACCACGACATAATCAAGCACCTTTGGCGGTGCCAGCATCAGCTTCCAATTAAAAGACAACGTCTTATTGGATGAACAGCTTCCCCACCTTGTTTTCTGACCGGCAATACGGATCCTGTCATAGGAAACGCCCAGAAGATAAGCATAATACGCAGCTCTTTTGGGAAAATACTCTTTTGCCGCTTCTCTGTAACGTTTTTCCAGTGCGCTTCTCTGCTCCGGCGTGTAACATTTGTCTCTTTGCGCCTCTTTTTTCTGCGCTTCCTCAAGTCTTTGCCGCTGCATCAGCACCTTTTCGATGATCCAGCCACGTTTTTCTTCTGCCATTCGGGCTGCATCCCTTACGCTTCCCGAAAGTGGCAGATGCAGCATCACTTCGCCCGTCGCTTCTATCGAAATACCATAGCTTCTGCGGTCAGACCATTTCAGCGTACACACGATATCTTCCTTGTGCGGATATGGCTCACGCAAGTGATAATGCAGTGTATATGTCTGTTTCAGATCCTTCATGTTTTACCATCTCCCGGCTTATACGCGCTTTACGCAAATGCCGTTACCTCATTCCTTTTGCTTGGCATATCATGTCATTTTTGGGGCGGGTTACTTTGCGCCCGTGCACGCTTGTACATCTCATCATACTGCCTGTACATTTTCTGGACGCCGTTCTCCAGCAGATAATAATGCATGATGTATGGAACAAGCAATACAAGCAGTGCAATAAACAGGACCACAAGCCCCGGCTGAAACGCAAATACCAATGCAAAAAAAGTAGCAAATGCTAACAGTGCAAAGGTCAGTGTCACCAGAAGGTGCACAAGCCGCTCATGCATAAAGAAAGTTAGCTGCAGCTTATGCTCCTCCATGATCTTTTCATAATCTTCTTCATTTTTGCCTGCATCATCCGCTAAAAGCTGATCAATGTAAGCCATATAATTTAAAATCCGCTCTTTCACAAAACCGCCTCCCGGCCAAATACCACACGATGTATGCTATGATCCACCCTGCAGCACAAAGGTATGCCCTCCCGCATTCCATCATTATTTTACAAGTCGTGCTGTTTCTCTTGCAATAGCAAGCTCTTCATCCGTCGGTACAACATATACCTTTGTTGTGCTGTCCGGTGTAGAGATCTCTACTTCTTCGCCACGCTTCTTGTTTGCTTCTGCATTTATAGTTACCCCAAGATAACCTAAGTAGCTGCAGACCTCAGCTCTGGCATCCACATTGTTTTCACCGACACCGGCTGTAAAAGCGATCACATCAACACCGTTCATGGCTGCTGCATAAGCACCTACATATTTTGCGACATGATATGCCCATGTCTTCAGTGCGATATCTGCCTTTTCATTGCCGTCCGCTGCTGCCTGTGCCAGATCACGGAAATCGCTTGAAACACCGCCTGACAGACCAAGTACACCTGACTTCTTATTACAGATGTTAATGATCTCATCGGCTGTTTTTCCTTCTTTATCTGCCAGAAAACTTACGATCGCCGGATCAATGTCACCACTTCTTGTACCCATGATCAGACCTTCAAGTGGTGTCAGACCCATGGAAGTATCCACACATTTTCCGTTCTTTACTGCTGAAACAGATGCACCATTTCCCAGATGGCAAACGATGATCTTCAGATCTTCACGTTTCCTGCCCATGATCTCTGCCACACGGTTGCTGACAAAATCATGGCTTGTACCATGGAAGCCATAGCGTCTTACTTTGTATTTTTCATAATATTCATATGGAAGACCGTATAAATAGGCTTTCTTAGGCATTGTCTGGTGGAAAGCAGTATCAAAAACCGCTACCATCGGTACATCCGGCATAATTTCCTTGCAGGAATTGATACCGATCAGGTTTGCCGGATTGTGAAGCGGTGCCAGATCATTACAATCCTCAATGGCTTTCATGACCTCTGCATCGATCACTACACTGCTTGCAAACTTCTCACCGCCATGTACGATACGGTGTCCGACTGCATCGATCTCTGCCAGAGATTTTACGACGCCAACCTTCTCGTCTGTCAGCTTTTCGATCACTGCCGCAACTGCCTGTGTATGTGTCGGCATTGCGATCTCAGTCTTTACTTTCTCTCCGCCCTTCGGCTGATGTGTAATACAGCTTCCGTCAATTCCGATTCTCTCACAAAGTCCTTTTGCAAGCACTTCTTCGCTTTCGCTGTTGATGAGCTGATATTTCAGTGATGAGCTGCCACAGTTGATGACTAAAATGTTCATTTTTCTATCTCCCTTTTGTTTAGTATGCACGTCCCCAGTAAACCATCTTTGTAGCAGGTTTGCCGCAGCATACGCAGGTATCTGCAATATGTTCCTGCTCAAATGGCATACAACGGCTTGTTACACTCAGTTTTTCCTTGATCGCATCTTCACATGCCTGATCGCCGCACCACATTGCTTTTACAAAACCGGATTTTTCTGCAAAGAGTTTTTCAAACTCTTCCATATTTTTAGCGCTATAAGTATGTGCATCACGATGTGCTCTTGCATGCTCCAGCATATCCTTCTGGATCTGCTCAAGCAGCTCTGCAACCTTTGTTTCCAGATCATCTAAAGAGCACTCGATCTTTTCTCTTGTATCACGGCGGACCAGAACACACTTGTTTGCTTCCATATCCTTTGGACCGATCTCAACACGAACCGGAATACCTCTCATTTCACATTCAGCAAATTTCCAGCCCGGGCTCTTATCTGTATCATCTACCTTCACACGGAAGTTGGATTTCAGACGGTCACGCAGTTCATATGCCTTATCCAGGACACCTTCTGCCTGCTGGCGGATCGGAATGATGCAAACCTGTGTCGGAGCAACTCTCGGTGGAAGCACCAGTCCGTTGTCGTCTCCATGTACCATGATGATCGCGCCGATCAGTCTTGTTGTCATACCCCAGGATGTCTGATGTACATACTGAAGCTGGTTATTTTTATCTGTATACTGGATACCAAAGGCTCTTGCAAAGCCATCACCAAAGTTGTGGCTTGTACCGGACTGCAGCGCTTTTCCGTCGTGCATCAGTGCTTCAATCGTATAGGTGGCTGTTGCACCGGCAAATTTTTCCTTATCTGTCTTACGTCCCTTAATGACCGGAATTGCCAGCACCTGCTCACAAAAGTCTGCATATACATTCAGCATCTGGATTGTTCTTGCTTCTGCTTCTTCCTCTGTTGCATGTGCGGTATGGCCTTCCTGCCATAAGAACTCACGGCTTCTCAGGAACGGTCTTGTTTCCTTTTCCCAACGTACAACGGAACACCACTGGTTATATACCTTTGGCAGATCACGATAAGAATGGATCTCATTTTTATAGAAATCACAGAATAAAGTTTCGGATGTCGGTCTGACGCACAGTCTTTCCTGCAGTGGCTGCAGTCCACCATGGGTTACCCATGCAACTTCCGGTGCAAAGCCTTCTACATGATCTTTTTCCTTCTGTAATAAGCTCTCCGGAATAAACATCGGAAGATATACATTTTCTACACCTGTTTCCTTGAATTTTGCATCCAGCTGGCTCTGGATCAGCTCCCAGATCGCATATCCTGCCGGTTTGATCACCATACATCCTTTTACGCTTGTGTAGTCGATCAGTTCTGCTTTCTTTACTACATCTGTGTACCACTGCGCGAAATCCACATCCATCGCAGTGATCGCTTCTACCATTTTCTTGTCTGCCATTTTTCTTTTCCTTTCTTTTTTCCACATTCATAAGGGGTGGTACGCCTCTTCCGTCCCATAGGGACCGGAATTCCGGCGGTACCACCCCACTTAGTGTCTGACACTCTGCTTTTTTACCCATAACGCCGGGCTGCGCCTGCTTTCACAGGAAGCTCCAAGGCAGGTTCCGCTCTGCTGCGTAAGGATCTCTCACCAATGATCCTCTCTCTTTGACGTGCGCTGACCGTACTAATCCTCTTCTCAGCCTGATAAAATTTTTATTCCTCCTGCATTTTACAGAACAATTCTAAACTGATTTTAGGAAACTGGACGAGCTTTGTCAAGTGCTGGCTTTACATTTTTCAGTTTCTACTACAAGAATGCACGAACATATTCTTACGATCAGTCCAGATAAAGTATGTATTATATATAAAAACCCGGTCATTCCGACCGGGTTTACTTTTACTTAATCACATGTATATGGCATCAATGCTACATGACGTGCTCTCTTAATAGCAACTGTAAGAGCTCTCTGATGCTTTGCACAGTTTCCTGTGATACGGCGAGGAAGAATCTTTCCTCTTTCAGATACATATCTTTTTAATTTATTGACATCTTTGTAATCGATTGTGTTATCTTTTCCGCAAAATACGCAAACTTTTTTTCTTCTGCGCATGCCGCCTCTTCTCTTCATTGGAGAATCAGCTTTGTCTGCCTTATTATAAGCCATGATATTACCTCCATTTGTCTGTTACATTCTAACTAAATGGCAGTTCTTCAATTCCGTCCGGGATATTCATGAAACCATCATCAGCAGGCATCGGAGCAGGTGCAGCACTCTGACCGGCATTGGCATATCCGCCGTTACCCTGTGCATTTTTACTCTCTGCAAACTCCTGATTCTCTACAACAACTTCTGTTGTATAAACCTTCACGCCATCCTTATTGGTATAGCTTCCGGTCTGGATTCTGCCTTCTGCAAGGATCTTGGTTCCTTTGTGGAGATATTTCTCTGCAAACTCACCATTTCTGCCAAAAGCAACACAGTTAATAAAATCAGCTGTCTGTCCATCCTGACTGTTACGATTAAATCTGCGGTCTACAGCGAGAGAATATCTGGCGATTGCCATTGGCTGCTCTCCCTGTGAATATCTGACTTCCGGATCTCTTGTTAAACGCCCCATTAGAATAACTTTATTCATATTTTTCCTACTTTCTTTTTATGCCTCGTCCTGTCTTACGCACAAAAATCTAACGATGTTTTCCATAATACGAATGTTATCTTCGATTTCTGCTGGAGCAGCTGGCTCTGCGTCGAACTGGATGAAATAGTAGAAAGCTTCTTTCATATGCTGAACTTCGTAAGCAAGTCTTCTCTTACCCCATTCATCAATGTTAGTAATCTGTCCACCGAATCTTTCGACATAAGCTTTTACTTTATCAATAGTAGCAGCTCTTTCATCGTCTTCGATTTTCGCACTCACAGCAACGGCTAATTCATATTTGTTCATGCTAGTTTACCTCCTTTTGGTCTCTGGCCTCTGCCCGAAGCAGAAGCAAGGAATTATTTTATATCACAGAACCCTATAATACCATAAGAAGGAAGGCTTTTCAAGCCTTTTTTTGCAGGTCTTTCGTGTTTTTTTCAACCAGTTTTCGCGCTATCATGATCTGATGTCCGCATCCCTGACACTTTAACCTGAAATCCGCACCCACTCTCAGGATTTCCCATTGTCTGGAACCACAGGGGTGCTGTTTTTTCAATGTAACAATATCGCCTACCTGATATTCCATGTTTTACTCCATTCCCGTCTCGGTCTGATCTGTTTCAGTTATATAACAGCAGCATTTTTATTTTATCTTACCTGTATCCCGGAAAGTACCTCTCCGATACTGTCTGTAATGATCAGATCTGCCAGCGAGTCACGCGAGGTTTCGCTTTTATTGATCAGAACCAGCTTGTTTCCATTGTAATAGTCGATCAGTCCTGCTGCAGGATAGACTACGAGTGAAGTTCCGCCAATGATGAGCATATCCGCTTCCCGGATCGCCTGCACTGATTTTTCGATCGTTTCCTGATCCAGCCCTTCCTCATATAACACGACATCCGGCTTGATCACACCACCACATTCACACTTCGGAACGCCCGTACTGTTTAAAATATACTCCGCAGTATAGAATTTTCCGCATTTCTGGCAATAGTTCCGTAAAACGCTGCCATGCAACTCATATACCTTCCGACTCCCCGCAGCCTGATGCAGTCCATCTATATTCTGCGTAATGACCGCCGTCAGCTTTCCCGCCTTTTCCAGCTCTGCCAGTTTTTTATGTGCAGCATTCGGCTTTGCAGAAAGGCAAAGCATTTTATCCCTGTAAAACCGATAAAACTCCTCCGGCTTTCTCATAAAAAAGGTATGGCTGAGTATCGTCTCCGGCGGATAATCATATTTTTGATGATAAAGCCCGTCCACGCTTCTGAAATCCGGGATTCCGCTTTCTGTTGAAACACCTGCTCCGCCAAAAAACACAATTTTTTCACTTTCATCGATCATCTGCTGCAATACTTCTATTTTGTCCACTTAAATCGCCTCTGTTTCCTTTTTCAGAACATTGCTTCGTTTATGACGTTTTTCAATATAAAGGTCGACATCTGCCTTATCCATCAGATCCTGCAGATTCACCTGATCAGAACACTTAAATTCACATGCGCCGACACTCATGCTGATATAGTATGGCTTTCCGTTCTTTTCATTCTCTTCCTTTGTAATCTCCGCTATGCGCGCCCGGATCTTCTCGGCTGCATCTTTATCATCCGTGAATGTGAATGCTGCGAATTCATCTCCACCAAATCTGCCTACGATTCCACTGTCTCCAAATGTATCTTTCAGAATATTTGCCAGCGTCTTCAGGGAGAAGTCACCTTCTTCATGTCCGAACTGATCATTAATAACCTTCAGATTATTCATATCCGCATAAATAATGATCGCCTGTTTATCCAGATTTGCCGGATGCATTACCTGATGCTGCACCGTAGTCAGGAAGCCTCTTCTGTTGTAAATCTGTGTCAGTTCATCTGATTTTGACATTTCGTCCAAAATCGCGTTACTTTCCTTGATCTGCACCAGACTTTTCTCAAGCTGTGCAGTAATGTCCTCTTTATTTTTCAGAAGCTCCAGTGTCTTAACAGCGGAACTGATCTGATAGCTGATCGGTGTTGTATAATGCATATATGCTTCTTCGATCTCGCTGATCAGCAGTCCATACTGCTCTAACGTTGAGAACAGCAGTGTCACAATAACGGTAGAACGATGCTCCTGCCCTTCAAAGAAGTGTGTGATCAGATTTTTCATTGGGAATTTCTGCCTGCCCGCTTCCTGACAGACAGCCTCCCCATCATGCATATATGCTTTTAATAATATATTTTCCGGCATTTTAAAGTTTTGATTCTGCCGGTAGACAACTTCGTTTTCAAACAGGCACAGATACGCAGTCTTGAAATATAACCGTTCCAGCTTATCCATGATCGTGAAATAAGCTCTGTCATCGCCGATCTCATAATCCAGCATATCTCTTGTGAATGTTGTCGATATATAATTCAGCAAAAGGACATCGATCTTATCCGCATCTGCCTTCTTCTGGATATATTCCGTTGTATCCTGATAGACGCCAAAATATGTTTCACATAAGCTGCGCATGATATCCGGATCCGTAATCACATATTTCATGCAATCGTAAACATAATCAAGAACATGAAACATTTTCGATACTGACGTATAAGGCTGCAGTTCCATTCTGCACAATCCGCGCATTTTTCTTGCCAGTTCTTCGAGATCTTCCTCTGATGCCCCATTATCCGAAATATGATCCTGAATAAAAGAAATATATTCCTGCAATTTTACTTTTATTTGATGTACACCTGTTGTCTGATCTTTTTTTTCAAATAGGTATCTGTACAGATTATTTAACAGATCCTGCGTCTCCATCGGATTAAAAATATTTTTCTCATCCACTGCAAAGCCTGTAAAATCTTTTCGTCTGCATCCACAGGACTCTCTGTAAATCGGTGAGGACTCCACCGTCACATCATGCACTTTTCCAGACAGAATATCCTGATAATTCATAACTGCCTGATAACCAAGCTGCATCGGATCAGCATTTACAGTCGAAAGATTAGGTTCGAGCGTCAGGGCACAGGCCGAATTATCAAATCCCATAACAGAAATATCTCGTCCGACACGAAGCCCCATTTCCCTAAATACCTTATATCCACCAATTGCCATCATGTCATTCGCAAATACAACCGCATCCAGATCCGGATTTCGACGCATCAGATCTCTCACTATTTCCTGACTGTACTCAGTGAAATTGCCATATACTACGCGGCCTTCCTGGTATGTGATCCCATGATCACGCAGGCATTTTCGATATGTATCCAAACGCTGCATTGCATCATCACTGGTCATTGCGCCACTGACAAATCCGATCCTTCTGCACTTATGTGCCTCAATCAGATGAGAAATACCTTTATAAAATCCGAAGCTATTATCAAAGCATACACTCGGATATCCCTCTATTTTAGCTGAGATAGTAATGATATTGTCACCTTTGAACTGTCTCAGAAATTCTACCTTTGTTTCCAAGTCCACATTTCCTGCAATGGTACCCATGGAAATCAATATTACATCATATTCGGAAGCTGTGGCATAGGAAAAGAGACTGTTAAAATGGTAATCATATTTCGTGCGATACAAATCGTAATTATGTGCTTCCAAATATCGCCCGGGAAATATAAATAAATTCGCATCTAATTCCTTGGCAGCCGAAACTGCACCTTCACACAAAGAACGCGTATATCCATCCTCAAATTCGCTGACAAGCAATGCAATATTTAACCTCTTTTTATCCATTCTGCCACCTCTATACTTCTCACACGAGTTTACATGTAGTATAATTATAATACAATAAACGACTTTCTTCAACAAAATCTATACACTTTGAACGATAAATTGTATACAAAATTCGAAAAGGAGACCTATGCATACCAATCGTCAGATCATTCTTGCCTCTGCTTCACCCCGCAGAAAAGAACTACTAAAAAACATATTCCCGGTTTTTCAGATTATACCTTCATCCAAAGAGGAAGAAACTGTATTTCATACTCCTGAAGCGTTTGTCATGGATCTTTCCCATACAAAGGCAGAAGACATCATGCAACAACATATCTCGCACAGCACTGATATTTCTTTGGAAATGCCTTCTTTGACTGCAGCTCCTATCTCTCCCTGTCTGGTAATCGGTTCAGATACAATTGTCTGTTTCCGTGATCAATTATTAGGGAAACCGGCAGATGTGGATGCAGCGAGAGCCATGTTGTCGGATTTGTCCGGGCATACACATCAGGTCTACACAGGTGTAACGCTCTTTTGGAATATAGATGAGCAAGTAATCCATCATTCCTTTGTTTCCTGTACCCACGTTACATTTGATGTGATTTCTCCCGCAGAATTAACAGCTTATCTCACAACTCCTGATCCTTCCGGAAAATATCCGTGGGCAGATAAAGCCGGTGGATATGGCATTCAAGAGCCTTTTGGTTCTAAATTTATTCAAAAAATCGAAGGAGATTACTTTAATGTAGTGGGCCTTCCGGTACACGACCTGTATATGGTATTAAAAAAATTTGATTTACTTTAAATGCTTTTCTTTTTCGCGCGAATGCGCATTCCCGCGGAGCATTTTGTGTAATAGGAACAAAGTTTCCTCGTCACCACAACAAAAAAACAGCCCACAGGCTGTTAAAAAAGGCGCCAACCAGATTCGAACTGGTGATAGAGGTGTTGCAGACCTTTGCCTTACCACTTGGCTATGGCGCCATATTTATTTTCCTATAAATAAAAAAATGACTCCGACGGGAATCGAACCCGTGTTACCGCCGTGAAAGGGCGATGTCTT
>ERZ779957.45-NODE-45-length-48637-cov-2.90198_pt1 | contig 48637 bp, 38 predicted proteins | sample MGYA00511583_ERZ779957 | MGnify/ENA primary metagenome ERZ779957 (study PRJEB29588, sample SAMEA2146320) | human gut metagenome | biome: human gut; feature: human-associated habitat; material: faeces | place: Denmark | collected 2008/2010 ... | reverse complement strand
TCAACCACTTATGAGCAAGCTCATGTGGTTTTAGACCTTTTGACCCTGGCATCATTATATTTTTATTCATGTTTTACGATCGATTTCTTCGGGCACTTCTCCATACAAATACCGCAGCCCTTACATTTATCCTGATCGATCGTTGATAAAAAGCTGTCGATCGTCACCGCCTCATTCGGACAGTTCTTCGCACATAAGCTGCAACCGATACAGCCCACGCTGCAGCCCTTCATGACAACCGGACCTTTGTCCTTGGAATGGCAGGCAACCACATATGTGGCATCATATGGGATCAGGTCGATCAGATGCTTCGGACAGGCAGCCACACATTTGCCACATGCCTTACAAGCCTCTTTATCGACTACCGCAACACCGTTTACCACATGGATCGCATCAAACGGACAAGCCTTGACACAGCTTCCGTAACCGAGACAGCCATAGTTACAGGTCTTCGGACCTCCGTTCGGTACAAAGGAAAGCATATTACAGTCCTGTGCGCCTGTGTATTCGTAGTCCACCTTTGTCTTATCACAATCGCCCTGACAATGGACAAAAGCAACCATACGTCTGGATTCTCCGACCGAAACGCCCATGATCTCACCGATCTTTTTACCGACCGGTTCACCGCCGACCGGACAGGCATTGACCGGGGCTTCTCCCTTTGTGATCGCAGCAGCAAGTCCGGAACAGCCCGGATAGCCGCAGCCACCACAGTTATTACCGGGAAGGGCAGCCAGTACCGCTTCTTCCCTTTCATCTACATCTACTTTAAATTTAATACCGGCAATGCCAAGAAACAGGCCGATCAGAAGACCTACCACACCAATAATGCCGGTTGCGATCAAAATTCCTACAAAGCTCATAGAAAACACCTCCTATAATAAGCCTGAAAAACCGCAGAAGGCAATTGCCATAAGCCCTGCAGTGATCAGAACGATCGGCATTCCCTGAAACGGCTTCGGAATATCGTTGTATTCCATTTTTTCACGAATACCTGCAAGTATCACAATAGAGATCGTAAAACCGGCCGCTGTTGCAAAACCGTTTACTACGCTGGCAAGAATGGAATAAGATTTCTGCACATTGGTAAGTGCCACACCAAGTACTGCACAGTTTGTTGTGATCAGTGGCAGATATACGCCAAGTGATTCATACAGACTTACCATATATTTCTTTAAAAACATTTCCACGAACTGCACCAGCGCCGCAATCACTAAAATAAACACAATCGTCTTTAAATATGTGATGTTAAGCGGTGTCAGCACAAACTGATAGATCAGCGCTGCCACAAAGGAAGCAAGTGTGATAACAAAGATGACCGCTGTTCCCATACCTGCTGCGGTCTTTACCTTTTTGGAAACACCAAGGAACGGACAAAGACCTAAAAACTGACTCAGGACAACGTTATTGACAAGTGCCGATCCGATGGCAATGATAAGTAAATTAGTCATTTGTCTTTTCCTCCTTTTCTACTGCTTTTGTATCATAGAAAGCCGGCTCCTTGCAGCTTTCTGCGCAGGATGCACAGTCATGTCCGCATCCGCTGCCGATCTTGCTCATATCCTTACCCTTCTTTTCACCGTTTATCTTGATCTGATTCTGAATCGCGGTCAGCATGGCAAGGACAAAGAATGCACCGGGTGCCATAATAAAGATGCTTACCGGTACATAACCGGAAGGCATGACTGTCATCCCAAAGATCTGGCCAGCCCCAAGGAGCTCACGTACTGCACCGATCATCGTCAGGGCAATGGTAAAGCCAAGTCCCATGCCAATACCGTCAAACAAAGACGGCAGAACCGGATTTTTGGAAGCATATGCCTCTGCACGTCCTAAAATGATACAGTTTACTACGATCAATGGGATATAAATACCAAGTGCATCATACAGGGACGGTAAAAAGCCCTCCAATAAAAGCTCCATTACTGTTACAAACGATGCAATGATCACAATAAATGCCGGAATACGGACTTTGTCCGGTATTACCTTACGGAGCAGGGAAATAAATGCGTTGCTCAAGGCTAACACCACCATTGTGGTAAGTCCCATGCCCAGTCCGTTTTTTGCGGATGTTGTGACCGCCAGTGTCGGGCACATACCGAGTGTCAGAACAAAGGTGGGATTTTCTTTTACGATTCCGTTATATAATCGTTCTGCGATCTTATTCATTTGCCGCACCTCCTTCTGTCATATTTAATTTTTCCTGAAAACAGAGCAGCCCTGCGTTCACACCGTTAACAACCGCATTGGTCGTGATCGTTGCCCCGGAGATCGCATCGATCTGATCATCCGATGCCGCACCTGTCTTGGTATAGCTGAATTTCTCTACCTGCTTACCTGCAAACTGCGGAACAAGCACTTCTCCCGCACGCATACCGAGACCTGCTGTTTCGGAAATGCTCAAAAGAGAAATACCGTTTAAAGTACCGTCATCTGCAACACCCATAGTAAACTGGATATCTCCGCCATAGCCTTCATGGTCTGTTACCGTAATGACATAGCCAAGTACACTGCCATCAGCGGAAAGCGCCTGCGCTACACCATCAATGGAAGCATCAAATCCATTCTCTTTGACAAAGGCAGTCAGCGCATCCGGAGAATATGCTTCCTCCGTCAGTTCCGTGAAATCTTCTGCCGCTTCAAATACATTCTGATAAGCCTCGTTTTTTGCTTTCTGCTCCTGCTGTGCGATCGGCTCTTTTGTCACTTCATACACAAGTCCGAGTGCAGCACCGCTGATCAGCGTGATCAGAAATAAGATCATTGCATCTTTCATCATCTGCTTCATGCCTTTTCACCTCCTCTTCCGAACGGTTTTGGAAATGATATTTTTTCGATCAGAGGGACAAGCAGATTGCCCAGAATGATCGCGTAGGATACACCCTCTGCACTGGCACCGAATACACGGAACAGCCCTGTCAGAATGCCAAGCAATACGCCGTATAGGTACTGTCCCTTCTTTGTAATAGGGCGCGTTACATAGTCGGTCGCCATAAAGAAGGCACCGAGCATCAGACCACCGCCAGCCAGATTGCCTGCAATATAATCAAAATCGATTCCTCTGCCTGAAAACAGACATAAGAAGATTACAAACGTTACAATATATGTACCGGGGATCCTCAGATCAATGATACCAAGCAAAAGCAGGAAGCACGCACCTGCCACAATGGCGATCATGCTTGTTTCGCCGATCGTACCGGCTGTTTTTCCGATCACCATATTGTAAATGTTCACGCTTTCACCTGCTTTTAAACTGGCAAGCGGTGTTGCACCGGAATATGTATCCGTGTCAAAATTCGTCATAATAGACGTAAATGAGATCAGCAAAAAGCATCTGGCAGCCAGCGCCGGATTCATAAAATTCTGTCCGAGTCCACCGAATAACATCTTCACAACAATGATGGCAAACAGACCACCGATCACACCGATCCACCACGGTGCACGCGGTGGCAGATTCAGCGCCAGTAAAAGACCTGTCACAACTGCGGACAGATCTGTAATTGTATTATCCTTTTTACAGATCAGATCAAAAATCCATTCACCAAGCACAGTCGATGCGATCGTTACTAAGATCAGCACAAGTGCATGCAGTCCGAAATTCCAGATACCGAAGATCGTGGTCGGTAAAAGCGCAATGATAACGCAGAGCATGATCATCTGTGTTGATATATGCATACGAATGTGTGGATTGGATGAAACTTTTCTTAATTCGTTCATATTTGCATCCTCCTATTTCTTTTTCCTGTCGGCCAGGATCATCTTACGCATGGATTTGATCTCCTGGGTAAGAGGCCGTTTTGCAGGGCAGATAAAGCTGCAGCAGCCACATTCACAGCATTCCATACCATTCATTTTCACAAAGCTCTCTTTATCTCCGTGTTCTGCGGCTTTTGCCAGTCTGCTTGGCACCACTCTGCCCGGGCAGACCTCCACACACATACCGCAGTTGATACAAGGTCCTGTCTTTGCCGCTGAAACATCATCCTTTGTCAGGCAAAGAAGTGCAGATGCGGTTTTCGTTGTCGGTACATCCAGATCAAAAATACCAAATCCCATCATCGGACCGCCGGAAATGATCTTTGCCGGTTCCTGTTTAAAGCCGCCCGCTTCTTCGATCAGTTCGTGATAATTGGTACCGATGCGGACACGAAAATTACAAGGATCTGTGATTGCATCTCCCGTTACGGTTACGATCCTGTACATCAATGGTTTATTTTCCAGTACTGCTGCGCCGATCGCACAGACTGTATCTACATTATTCACAATACAGCCTACATCCGATGGCAGCATATCGCAGTTGATCGCACGCCCTGTAGATGCATAGATCAGCTGTCTTTCTGAGCCCTGCGGATATTTTGTCTTTAATGCTTTGACAAGGATCCTGTCATCATCCCTTGTCAGCTCTTTCATCTTCTCGATACAATCCGGCTTGTTATTCTCGATCGCGATAATGCCCTTTGCATTGTCAAACAGCGCAAGCTCGCAGCGCAGACCGTCGATCACCTTCTGCGGTTCTTCTATCATACGCCTGTAGTCCGATGTCAGATACGGCTCGCATTCCGCTCCGTTTACGATCACATAATCGATCTTGTCAGGTTCCTTCGGGGAAAGTTTGACATGCGCCGGGAAGCCTGCACCGCCCATACCGACAACACCGGCCTTCTGTATTTTCTGTATGATTTCTTCTTTTGTATGATCGGCAAGCGGCTTACAGGCTCCGTAGTCCACTTCCTCATACTGTCCGTCATTTTCGATCACGACAGACATCACATTGTCTCCGACAACTGTCCGGTGCGGCTCGATTGCCTTGACCGTTCCGGACACTGTTGCATAGACCGGTGCGGAAACAAAACCGCCCGCCTCTGCGATCAACTGACCGGTCAGCACGTGATCTCCTTTTTTTACAACCGGCTTTGCGGGTGCTCCGATATGCTGCGAAAGCGGATATACCAGATCTCCCTTTGGTAAGATATCACGGATTGGCTTATCCTTGCTCAGATCCTTTCCGTCATAAGGATGGATGCCACCGTTAAAGGTTAATTTACCTCCCATAAACTGCCCTTCTTTCTGTTTCCGGCTTTCTGCCGGAAGATAATTTACTATCAATAACTATACTATTTTTTAGGACAAATTGCTACATGTTTTCTGTTTTTTATGCTATACTTTATAAGATGTGTATGAACACAACAGTCCTTTCACATCAGCATACCAATACAAGAAAACAGACGTTTCCGGCTTGCTTTTTTGGTACGGAAACAGCTGCTTTTAAGAAAGGAAACCATTATGAAAACAGTCAGTTCTCTGCTTTCCCCAAGGCTCTGTTCTTATCCACTTTCCCTGATCGGTCATTTAGAGGATATTTTATTTGTTGATATAGAAACAACAGGCTTTACCGCACGCAGTTCCTGTCTTTATCTGATTGGTGCTATTTATTTTGAAAAAGACCAGATCCATCTGATGCAGTTTTTTGCCGAGAAAAAAGAGGAAGAAGTCGATGTACTGAAAGCATTTCTTAGTTTATGCCAGAGTCATTCCATTCTGGTGCATTATAACGGAAATAATTTCGACATTCCGTATATGAAGCAGAAATGCGCCCAATATCATCTGCGGGAACCATTTTCTCATATGACAGGCGTGGATATTTACAAACGGATCATGCCCTATAAAAAGCTGCTCGGGCTGGAAAATGTCAAGCAAAAGACCGTGGAACAGTTTATGGGTATCAAACGCGACGACCAGTACAATGGTGGTGAACTCATCCAGATTTATGAGGACTATGTCAAAGCTCCGCTTCCATCCGATCTTGATCTTCTGCTGTTACATAATGCAGATGACATGAAGGGTATGTTTTCCATTCTTCCTGTGCTGACTTATTCGGATATGTTCACCCATCCTTTTAAGGTAGTGAAGGTACAGTCCAATAAATATGAAGATATGAATGGAGACACACAGACAGAAGTGCTGATGAAGATCCGTTTTCCGTTTCTGTTCCCAAAACAAATTACTTTTACGGGAAACGGCTGCAGATTCCGGGCGGAAGAAAATGAAGGTTACCTGAAAGTACCTGTTGTATATGGCAGCATGAAATATTTCTACAGCAATTATAAAGAGTACTACTATCTGCCCGCTGAAGACACAGCCATGCACAAATCAGTGGCAGCCTTTGTGGATCCGCAGTTCCGCGAGCCCGCCAAGGCAAGTACCTGCTATACCAGAAAAGAAGGGGCTTTCCTGCCACAGTGGGATATCATATTCAGTCCTGTTTTTAAAGCAGAATACGGAGACAAGCTCTGTTACTTTGAACTGACGGAAGCGATCAAACGCTCTCCCGCAGAATTTGGCAAATACGCCTATCATATCCTGGATATGCTTGTACATGGATTTGCAAAATAACCCTGAAATAAGCATAAAGAGACGAGATACGCTCTGCGAATCTCGCTCTGATCAGCGGTCGTCAAATGCACCGCATAAATGCGTGCATTTTCCTCGTCGCCATGACAAAAAACAAGTGGCCATTATGTACCACTTGTTTTTCTTTCCTATTCTTTCATGCTTATTTATTTTTTCCATAAAAAAACGAATTCATCCGGTAATATCCCATATCTTTATACTGAATGATCTGCTCTGTACTTCCGATAAACAGACAGCCTTCCGGTATCAGTGACTTGCTGAACTTCGCAAACACTTCTTCTTTCGCTTCTTCCGTAAAATAGATCAGCACATTTCTGCATACGATCATATGGCAGTGCGTCGGATACTCATCCTTCAGCAGATTATGCTGCTTAAATTCCACACAATCCTTGATTTCCTGTGAAATCTGATAAGAAGCTCCAACCTTTGTGAAAAAACGTCTTTTCAGATCTCCCGGAACAGCTGCAATGCTCTTTTCTGTATACAATCCAATCTTTGCCTTTTCAATCACCTGCTTATCAATATCCGTTGCTATAATATGGATATGGGAAAGCGGTAAATGTCTGGAAAGAGCCATGACGAGCGAATACGGCTCATCACCTGTGGAGCAGGCTGCACTCCAGATTTTCAAATCCTTTCCAAACCGGTTTATCAGACCAGGGATCACTTCCTTGTCCAAAAGCTCCCATTGATCCGGATTGCGGTAAAATTCAGAAACGTTGATCGTCAGATAGTTGACAAATTCTTCAAAACGTTTGGCATCTGTCTGCAGACATTTTACATAATTTTCATAACCGGAAACACCGTTTTTTGCGATCAAGGTATCAATTCTACGCTTCATCTGCTTTTCTTTATATGCATTTAAATCTATTTTTGTCAGTTTATATACTTCTTTTTTAAAATACTCATAGTCATATACCATCGTCTTCACTCCACACAAAGGAAAAACAGACTGCATGAAAACATGCAGCCTGTTAATTATATCATTCTGTTTTACAGCGCTTATTCTTCTTTTTCTGCTGCGATAACTGCATCAATGTCAACAGATACAACATCTGCATCTTCCTCAGGCTCTTCTGCTTTTTCTTCCGGCTGAGGAGCTGTTAAAGCTTTAATGCTTAAGCTGATCTTCTTATCTTCTGCATTAAAATCAACAACCTTAGCTGCTACTTCCTGTCCAACCTGTAATACATCTGAAGGTTTTTCAATATGATCCTTAGAGATCTGAGAAACATGTAACAGAGCATCTACACCCGGCTCAAGCTCTACGAAAGCACCGAAGTCTGTCATTCTTGCAACTTTACCCGTCACAACATTGCCTACTGCATATTTGCTTTCAGCATCTTTCCATGGATTTGTATCATCAAATTTCAGGCTGAGCGCAATCTTTGTTCCATCAATATCTTTGATCAGAGCCTTTACATGATCTCCAACCTTAAATACTTTCTTAGGATTCTCAACATGTCCCCATGACATTTCTGAAATATGAAGAAGTCCGTCTGCACCGCCAAGATCGATAAATACACCGAAATCAGTTACATTTTTAACTGTTCCTTCTACTACATCACCTACATGGATCTTTTCAAAGAGTTCCTTCTGTGCTTCCAGCTTCTTAGCTACCATAAGCTGCTTGCGGTCACCGATGTAACGGCGTCTCTTCGGATTGTATTCGCTGATCACGAACTCAATTTCCTGACCCGCATATTTTGTCAGATCTTTTTCATATACATTGGAAACAAGGCTTGCAGGGATGAAGATTCTTACTTCATCAACAACAACGCTTAAACCACCGTCCAGCACCTGTGTTACTTTTGCCTTTAATACTTCCTTATTATTGTAAGCTTCTTCAATTCTCTTATTACCCTTTTCAAGAGCCAGTCTCTTGTAGGAAAGGATCACCTGTCCTTCACCATCATTTACTTTAACAACTTTAACTTCCATCTTGTCGCCAGGCTTCAGTACTGTTGTCAGGTCAACATTTGGTTCGTTTGTGTATTCGCTTCTTGTAAGAATACCGTCTGACTTGTATCCGATATTTAAGATCGCTTCATCAGCTTTTACATCGATTACTGTACCCTCGACTACCTCTCCGTTATGAATTGTTTTAAATGATTCGTCTAACATTTGTTCAAAAGTTAATTCTGACATAATTTTGAACCTCCTCAATTATATTATTCGGGGTAGACGCCCCAGCGGTAATTCCCACCAGTTTCGCTGATTTAGGTATTTCTAAATGCAAGTCGTCCAGTGTTTGTATAAAATAAGTGCGCTCACATTCCTTCTGACAGATTTCGTAAAGCTTACGGGTATTGGAGCTGTGAGTACCGCCTATCACTATCATTATATCAACACGCTGTGCAATTTCCCGGGCTTCCTTCTGCCGGACTTCCGTTGCATTACAAATCGTGTTCACAACAATTACATCATAACCTTTTTTCCGAAAAATTTCAACTAAATCTTGAAATTTATTGTAGTTAAATGTCGTCTGCGACACAATACAAAGTTTTTCTTCCGGATCAGCTTTGAATTTTTCTGCTTCCTCCATGGATTCGATCACAACAGGCTCCGTCAGACTCCAGCCGCAGATTCCTTCCACCTCAGGATGATTTCTGTTCCCAATGATAATGATCCGTCGTCCGGCTGCACTTTCTTTTTCAACTATCCGGTGTATTTTTTTCACAAACGGACAGGTGGCATCCACACAGTGCAGTCCCTTTTCTGCAATTGCATCATTGATCCTGCGTTCTACACCGTGGGAACGGATCACAACCGTTCCTTCCGTCAGTGCATTCAGTTCTGTCTCGTTTCCGAGCACTTTCACACCCTTCTGCTCCAGATCCCGCACGACCTCTTCATTATGGATGATCGGCCCATAGGTGTAGATCTTTCCGCGCGTTCCGGTCTGCTCATAAACCGTATCCACCGCACGTTTTACACCAAAGCAGAAACCGGCTGATTTTGCAAGTATTACTTCCATATAAAATCTTACCGACAAGTCCTTTCTTTTCTATTCTGATCTTATCCGGATCCATTTGTATCCTGCTAAAGATCAATCCTTATGGATCAGCTTACAGATCGCATCCACAACCTGTCCGATCGACATATCCGAAGAATCCAGAAGCTGTGCATCCGCTGCCTGTCTGAGAGGTGCATATTCTCTTGTCATATCTCTGTGATCACGCTCTTTGATCTCTGTCTCGATCTGATCGAGGTCACAGCTTTCACCCTTTGCAGCCAGTTCTTTATATCTTCTTTGGGCACGGACTCTGGACGATGCTGTCAGATATACTTTGACATCCGCATTCGGCAGCACACAGGTACCGATATCTCTGCCATCCATGATCACATCATTTTCGTCCGCAAGCTTTTGCTGCAGATGCAGAAGTCTTGCACGCACCTGCGGATTTGCACTGCTGACGGATGCCATGGCACTGACCTGCGGGGTACGGATCAGTCCGTTTACGTTTTCACCGTTTAACAGAACGATCTGTTCTCCGTTTACATATTGAATGGAGATATCGGCAGTTTCACTTGCCTTTGCAATTGCCTCCGCATCCTTTATATCCACATTGCTTCTGATCATATGAAGCGCCATGGCACGATACATCGCGCCTGTATCCACGTAAATAAATCCTTTGTTTTTTGCAACCTGTCTTGCGATCGTGCTTTTGCCCGCTCCCGCAGGTCCGTCGATTGCTACCTGATAACTCATATCTGTTCTCCTTTTCTTACGTCTGTGCTGTACTCTGATTTCCTGCAATATACGCAGTTGGCCAGGCAATCTGCAGATTAAATCCTCCCGTCAGTGCATCCACATCCATACATTCTCCTGCCAGGTACAAACCTTTGACACGTTTGGATTCCATTGTAGACGGATTGATCTCCTTGACCGAAATCCCCCCCTGCGTAATGATCGCTTCTTTAAAATCCGATGTGCCCGTGATCGTCAGAGGTACCGCTTTCAATGTCTGCACCAGCTTCAGACGCTGTTCTTTTGTCAGGGCATCTCCCTTTTCATAAGGTGAAATCTCTGCCAGCGCCAGAATTTGTGGCAGAAGCCTTGCCGGCAATAATCCTGCCAGCGCATTACCGATCTGTTTGTGCAGATTTTCGGACAGATCACGCAGAAGTCTTTTGTCCAGCTGCTGTGGCGAAAGCGCCGGTTTCAGATCAATATACAGCTGCATCGGCTGTTTTTGCAGTTTCTTTACAATCCGGCTGCTGGCACTTAAGATCAGCGGGCCACTTACCCCATAATGGGTAAACAGCATCTCCCCAAAGTCCTGATACAGCTTTTTCTTTCCATTGCAGATCGTAACCTCTACATTTTTCAGTGCCAGCCCCATCAGTTCATGGCACCATGTCTCCTGTATCTTTAAAGGGACAAGTGCCGGATATAATTCTGTCACCTTGTGTCCCACAGCCTGCGCCATTGTAAGCCCGCTTCCGTTTGCACCGGTCAGCGGATAGGATACGCCGCCTGTTGCAAGTACTACCCTGTCAGCCTTTTCTTTTTTTCCGTCCTGCAGGATAATACCCAGACATTTTTTTGTCGGTTCTTTTTTCGGATCGAGAAGCTCCTGCCCGGGCAGATCTTCTGTCCATAACGCCTTTACGGGACTGTTCAGACAAATATTTACCGAAAGACGCCTCAGTTCATATTCCAGTGCCCGGATGATATCCGAAGAGTGGTCACTTTGTGGAAACACCCTGTTTCCGCGCTCCACCTTCAGTCTGACTCCAAGCTGTTCAAAAAAAGACATACAATCCTGTGCATTAAAATCATAAAATGCACTGTACAGGAATTTAGGATTGGAGATCACATTAGCCAAAAGCTGTTCCGACGTTGCATCATTGGTGACATTACATCTGCCCTTTCCTGTGATAAAAAGCTTTTTTCCTAGTTTTTCATTCTGTTCATATAAGGTGACGGCCTGACCGTTTCTTGCGGCAAAAACCGCAGCCATCATGCCCGCAGCGCCGCCGCCTATCACAATCGTCTTATTCATGAGAATCCTTTACAAGTGCATTTCCCTGCACCGGTTTATTATCAATATAGTCAATTTCATCATTCAGATAAACCTGATAATTTGCCCACACTTCCTCTAAATCTTTCAGGTTTTTGCTTGCCTGCTCCGGTGCTTTGACACAGAGCGCAACAACCAATGCATTGATCACGCTCAGCGGTGCGACAAGAGAATCCACAATAGATACCATGTCACTTCTTGCCAGCAGATTACAGGACGAATACAGATTCATCGGAGAATGCACGCTGTCTGTGATCGTAATGACTTTTGCATTCCTGTCATTTGCAAATTCCATTGCTTTCAGAGTCCGCATAGAGTAACGCGGGAAGCTGATCCCGATTACAACATCCTCATCACTGACACGGATCATCTGTTCAAACAGCTCTGTTGTCGAGGTTGTTTTCAGCTGCATGACATCACCGCGGATCATGGAAAGATAAAAGCTCAGGAAGCTCGCAAGCGGCTCACAGCTCCTCAAGCCGATCACATACACGTGTTTTGCCTCAAGTATACTGCTGACAGCCGTTTCAAAAGCAGCAGGATCCAGATTATGAATGGTATCCTCCATCTTTTCCATATCTGCACGGATCACCGATGTCAGTATCTCGGATTGTGAACTGTTCCCATATTTAGCTCCCATTTGCTGCAGACTGTTCCATTTGCTCTTTACCCATTCTTCCAGCGCTTTCTGGAATTCTGGATAACCGTCATAGCCCAGTCCTGCCGCAAAACGCACTACGGTGGATTCGCTGATCCCAATCTCTTTCCCGAGTGTCGCTGCAGTCATAAATACAGCTGTATCATAATGATCCATGATATAGGAAGCAATCTTTTTATGACTTTTGCTCATCTGTGCAAAATTCTGGTTCATCCTTGTCACGATATCGTTTCTGTCTTCCATTCTCTGTCCCTTCCCAATTCATTGTACTATGACAGATATATGCATTATGCATTCTTCTCATAGCTTTCCAGAAGCAGTCTTTTCGTTTCTGCTTCCGGCAGATCATAATCTCCTGTGATCGTCATGCAGGCAGCTCCATGAATAAAGATCCACATCTTCATAAAAAGCTCTCCCGGATCTTTTGCACCCGCTTCCTGTGCTCTTGCGATCTCCGTTTTAAACTTGCCGTCCTGCCCGTTCAAAAGCTCATACAGACTTTGTCCGTAACGCTCCTTCGACAAGAATAATACTCTGAATAATGAAGGCTCTTTCAAAGCGAAACTGATATATGCCAGCCCAAAATTCACAAACGGTTTCTCTATCGGTCTGTCCTTCATAAATGCCCGGTAAAAATCTGTATAATAAGCGATCGCCATCGCAAACGCCTCTTCATGCAGCTCATTCATATTTTCATAAATACGGAAAATGGGCTGTGTGGAACAACCTGTCTTATCTGCCAGTCTTCTGGCAGTCAGCCCATCCATGCCTTCTTCCCGCATGATCGAAAATGCTGCACTTTTTACCATTTCCTTCGTCACACTGATCTTTCTTGCCATACCAGATACCTCTCATCCTCTTGTAAACCCAATCTGCCCCATCAAATCCATGCTCCTGTATACACTACCGGAACGCATAAATAACATCTTATATTATAACACTTGTTATTGTAGATGATATTTTATGGGTTGTCAATGGAGAACTTCCGTCTCTCCCGGCGCGAAGGCAGTAAATTCCACGATTTCGGAAAGCAGTGGATCATATACAAAAAAATTGATACCGTCCTGATCAAGACAGTAATTATCCTCTCCCATTAAAAATGCTGCATGCAAACCATCTTCCTGCAGACTGCTTTGCAGGGTAAAGCTGTGAGGCAGCCCGGCAAACTCTTTTTCAGATGCTTTTGCCGCAGTATTTGTAATCAGACAGCCTTCCTCATATGGCAGTTCATAGCTTTCCGTCTGTTCTGTCTGCGTCTGGAACTGCAGAACCGGCTCATTACCATTCCTGACAAGTGCCAGATAACACCAGCTTCCATTCATAGTATAGTCCGGATATAGACCGAGGGCAGCCAGGCAGTCCTTCTGTTCCTGTGAAATCAAAGTATTCTCCGAAGCAGTATCCCCACTCTTGACCGCCACCATCGTCACGTAATCCTGCTGTGACAAAAAATCAGTATAGGCTTCCAGATCGTCTGTGCTGATCAGTTCACATTTGGCTTTCTTCCGGTAAAAGTAAGCACTGTCCTCTGCCCAGTCTGCAAATGCTGCATCCTTTCGTTTATCCGTGATCTTATAATGCGCTGCCAGATAGCCGCCAATATACTTCGACACTTTTTCTGCCTGCAGCACATTGATATGTGCTTCCCCATCAAATACCGTGTTCATGTTGACAAACGGAATATCTTTCTCTTTGGCATAATCTGAAACGCTGTTGTACAACTTCTGTCTGTCCGCATTTCCATTCGGTGTTTTAATAAGGATCAGATCAACACCTTCTTCTTTTGTCAGCTCTACGATCTGATCGAGCCAGAGTCTTGCCCTGTCCGGAACAGGCTCCCGTTCTGTCTGCATAACAACCTCATCCGGTGCTGTTTCTCCATACGCATGTCTTACGGTAAATGGTGAATAGCCTCTGTATACATTTCTTTTATGGTAAAAGCTGCTCTCTATTTTCGACTCATCCAGCGTATTCCATGTATCATGATATTTCGTCAGTGTCAGGAAGAAGGAATACTGTAAGTCTTTTGGCACACCATTCCGGATTGCCTGCACCTTATTCATGCTCCATGGCAGATCGTCGATGTTGATATGATTGACGCCTTCTTCTTCATACTCTGCACCATATACCGTAAAAACATCCAGTACGATTGCCTTCGGCTTCTGATGCTTCAACGCCTCTTTGATATAATAATAGGAAATCCAGAGCGGCTGTTCATTGGCGCAGAAATCATATGATGTTATTCCATATTCCGAAAATAATACCGCCGGTGCAATATCCGCATAAAGCTGGCTGCTTCCCACAAATACAAAATCCAGTGTGTCCTCTTTTTCTTCATAAAAGCCTTTTACCTTGGCGGAGGCATCATATTCCTGTACGATACGCTTATCCTTCAGCACTTCCGATACGACCAGAAACAGCAGGATAAAAAACACAAAAAACAGGAAAAACCGGAATACTATCGTTTTCTTTTTCATGTCTAAAATCCTCCGTAAATAAACTGGACCGCATCATATCCCGGCCCGTAAATGCCAAAGATCAGAACTGCAAACAGCGCAAGATACACCACTGCATAGCGGAATACGATACCCTGCTTTGCCAGCCAGCCTCTGATATCCGTCTTTGTCTGCAAAATACTGACAAGCAGCAAAATGGCAATTGCAAAGAACAGAATCCAGACATTTTTCGCATCCAGTCCGAGCAGATACACAGACTGATTCCAGAGCACCCAAGGATTGAACACAGCCATCTGCCGGATCATCTGTAGAGCCTGCGTCACGGAATCCGCACGGAAAAAGATCCATGCCAGCATGACAAGGAAAAAGGTGCAAAGCTGTTTCAGCAATCTGTGAGAAAAACAGCCCCGGTCTGTTTTTGTCAGGCTGACAAGCCGGTCACGTACAGGCATCAAAAGACTGCCAATTATCTGATACAGTCCATGCAAAAATCCCCAGACAAGATAGGTCAGTCCCATACCATGCCAAAGTCCGCTGACCAGAAAGGTCAACAGAATATTGACATACTTTCTAAGCTTCCCTTTCCTGTTTCCGCCAAGCGGAATATATACATAATCCCGCAGCCAGCTGCTCAGGGACATATGCCAGCGGTGCCAGAAATCCTGAATGGATGTCGCAAAATACGGATGATCAAAATTTTCCGCCAGCGTGATCCCCAGCATCTCGGAAGCTCCTCTGGCAATGCAGACACAACCATTAAAATCTGTATAGAGCTGAATGCTGTACAGCACCCCTGCAAGCAGCATATACACACCTGTATACGATCGGTATTCTCCAAACAGTCTGTCCACGATGACTGCTGCGCGGTCTGCGATCACCAGCTTCTGAAAATAGCCCCATATCATCAGTTCAAATCCTCCGACAAATGTTGCATAAGAAAATGTATGCCCGCTGCAAAGCTGCTTTTTGAGCTGATCAAATCTTGCGATCGGTCCCTGCAGGATCTGTGGAAAATACATCACAAACAGCATATACTGCAGAAAATTCTTCTCCGCCGGATATTTTCCGCGATAAACATCTACCACATAGGCAATGATCTGCAGTGTATAAAAGGAAATTCCCATCGGCAGCAGAAAGGCGAGCCTGCCCAGATGCAGTCTTGTTACAAAGAAACTTCCGGACGATGCAAATTTCAGAAGAAACAATAAACCGGCATTACTGCCGATCAGTAATGCAGCTACTGCTTTCTTATGCACATTCACATCTGTCTCTTTTTTTTGATCCGGATCGGTTTTCTCTCTCACCGCCTGTTCACGTGCGCACAATTGTTCCAGACGTCTGGCAGCCACAAAGCTGCTTATAATACTAAATAAAATAAAAATACTCAATTTCACGGATGCACAGAGATAAAAGAATATGCTACAAAGGAGCAGCCATATCCACTGCCCCTTTTTTGGTATACTATAATATACTGCCACACAGATCATGAAAAAGAGTAAAAATGCTCCTGTTATAAAATCCATTACCTGTATCCTTATACTGTTTCAAATGTCTTTCTGATTTCCTGAATAAATTCCAGACTATTGCAGACCTGCACATCGTTAAGACTGGTGATCAGCGCCAGATCCTTTGTCATACGGCCGCTTTCGATCGTCCGGATCGTTGCCATTTCCAGCTTATCGGCAAACTCTGTAAGCTCCCGGTTTCCATCCAGCTCTCCACGCTTTCTGAGTGCACCTGTCCATGCAAAGATCGTTGCAACAGAGTTTGTGGAAGTTTCTTCGCCCTTTAAGTGCTTATAATAATGCCTCTGTACAGTTCCGTGCGCTGCTTCATACTCATATACGCCGCTTGGAGATACCAGAACAGACGTCATCATGGCAAGAGAACCGAATGCGGAAGAAACCATATCTGACATGACATCACCATCATAGTTCTTGCATGCCCAGATAAAGCCGCCCTCTGCCTTCATGACACGGGCTACCGCATCATCGATCAGTGTATAGAAGTAGGTAATCCCTGCCTGCTCAAATTTTTCTTTGTATTCCTTTTCAAAAATCTCCTGGAAGATGTCCTTAAAAGTATGATCGTACTTTTTGGAGATCGTATCTTTTGTGGCAAACCAGAGATCCTGCTTTGTGGAAAGCGCATAATTAAAGCATGCTTTTGCAAAGCTTGTGATCGATTTGTCTGTATTGTGCATACCCTGGATCACGCCCGGACCTTCAAAATTATGGATCAGCTCTACCTGCTTGCTGCCATCCTCTGCAGTAAAGACAAGCTCTGCTTTTCCTGCGCCCGGTACTTTGATCTCGGCATTTTTATAAACATCACCGTAAGCATGTCTTGCCAGTGTGATTGGCTTTTTCCAGTTTCTGACACATGGCTCGATGCCTTTTACTACGATCGGTGTACGGAAAACAGTTCCGTCAAGTGCTGCACGGATCGTTCCGTTCGGGCTCTTCCACATTTCCTTCAGATTATATTCTGTCATACGGGCAGCATTCGGTGTGATCGTTGCACATTTGACAGCAACGCCATATTTCTTTGTGGCAAGTGCGGATTCCATTGTTACTTTATCATCTGTTGCATTACGGTGTTCCAGGCCAAGATCGTAATACTCTGTTTTCAGATTAATATACGGAAGCAGTAACTCATCCTTGATCATCTTCCAGAGAATTCTTGTCATTTCATCTCCATCCATTTCCACAAGCGGTGTTGTCATCTGAATTTTACTCATGTTCCTGTTCTCCTTTTTCTTCATCATTTTCATCAAAAATATCAATAAGACCGTTCTTTACCATATTATCATAAGCATTGATCATATGTAGATTGGCAAGTCGTTCTGCCTTATCCGCATCATGTGCCTTGATGGCCTCCATGATCTCATGATGCTCCTTGTTGGAAGCACGTCCTCTCTTTTCACTTGCCAGTGTCATGCGGCGGATCCTGTATACATACTGGTGAAAATCACTGAGCAGATGCTCCAGCATTTTACTGTCGCAGGATTCATATAAAATTTCATGAAACCTGTTGTCCAGCTCCGCCATCTGATCTGAATGCCCCTTACTTTCATGGAACTCGGACAGATATACATTTTCCTCCATTTCGTTGAGCTGCTCCGGTGTGATCTTTTCCGTTGCCCATCTGGCACATAATCCTTCTAACAAGGATCGTATCATATAAATATCATGAACATCTTTTCTGGTGATTCCCGTTACATAAGTCCCTTTATTGGGGATCATCTTTAGAAGTCCTTCGAGTTCAAGCTGCCTGAATGCTTCTCTGACAGGTGTTCTCGATACACCAAGCTCTGCACCGATCGTCGCCTCTCTGAGTTCTTCGTTCTGTTTGTACTTTCCGTTTAAAATATCTTCTCTGATCTTGTGGAATACTCTTCCGCGCAGGGAATATTTATCGGATACCTCCTGCTGCAAATTGTAATCAGACATAACTGCCTCCTACTTGCTGAAAATTGCGTCATAATCCATATGCAGTATAACGCATACTTTTTTGATTTCTCTGATCAGTTCTTCATCTGTCAAAACCGTCACACGGCCATTCTCATATTCGTCATCCACCCATTTTTTCAGTTCGTGTATCAGAAGATCGCTCTTCTTAAACTGCTTTTCCGGAGAAAGCTTATAGTAAGAATTGATCCAATGTGCAATACCGGCAAGACCGGATGTATTGGATACTGCACAAAGAACCGGTCTGTTTAAAAACTTCTCTGTATCAAATATATTATAAATCTCTTCGTTTTTCAACAGTCCGTCCGCATGAATTCCTGCTCTTGTCACATTAAAATTCTTGCCGACAAACGGTGTTCTCGGCGGAATATGATAACCAATCTCTTTTTCATAATATTCTGCCAGCTCTGTGATCACGGTCGTATCCATGCCATTTAAGTTGCCACGAAGCTGTGCATACTCAAATACCATCGCTTCAAGCGGTGTATTACCCGTTCTTTCCCCGATGCCGAACAAAGAAGTATTGACACCGGAACAGCCATACAGCCATGCGGTCGTGGAATTGACAACCGCCTTATAAAAATCATTATGACCGTGCCATTCGATCAGGGAATGCGGAACACCTGCATGTGTATGGATCGCATAGATGATACCCTGTACACTTCGCGGAATAACAGCACCGGAATAATTGACACCGTATCCCATCGTATCGCAGGCTCTGACCTTGATCGGTATCTTGTATTCTTCCATGAGCTTCATCAGCTCCAGGCAGAACGGAACAACATATCCGTAAATATCCGCTCTGGTAATATCCTCCAGATGGCAGCGCACGCTGATGCCCTCCTCCAGACAGTCACGTACAATGCTCAGATAGTGTTCCATTGCCTGTTTTCTTGTCATTTTTAATTTCAGGAAAATATGATAATCGGAGCAGCTTACCAAAATACCGGTCTCTTTCATGCCGATTTCCTTTACCAGCTTAAAATCTTCCTTGCTGGCACGGATCCAGCTCGTTACCTCCGGGAACTGATACCCTCTTTCCATACATTTATATACTGCATCTCTGTCCTTTTTGCTGTATAAGAAAAACTCACTGGCACGGATCATGCCATTTGGCCCACCAAGTTTGTGCAGATAATCATAAATTGTCACAATCTGTTCAGTTGTATAAGGAGCCCTTGACTGTTGTCCGTCACGGAATGTCGTATCTGTGATCCAGATGTCACGCGGCATATTATGCGGTACAATACGGTCATTAAAAGGGATCTTCGGAATATCGGAATAAGGAAACATATTACGGAATACATTTGGTTTTTCGACATCATCCAAAATGTACATATGTTCCTCAATTTCCAGAAGATTCTTCTTCGGATTCATGGTCACGGGTCTGTTTTCAAAGGTTTTTTCTTCGTTCATTCGTGCTGCCTCCTATTTTCAGGCTGACATCTCAGCCATACGTGTATAATTGTATACAATCATACAGCGCATGTCAAGGTTTATGACAGCATTTTTTCAACATCCACCATTCCGGCTCCCTGCATCAGATAACTTTCCCCAAGGTCAGTTGCCGACAAAATCAGTTTCCGCTTTAACTGCATTGCATTCAAATATGGATATTTCTCCCATGCAAGTGCAAGAAGTCCGCTGACGATCGGTGTTGCCATACTCGTACCGCTTCTTGCCACATATTTACCATATGCTGCCTGACAGGAAATGATCTGTGTGCCCGGTGCCACAACATCCGGCTTCTTCCACACGTTCTCTCCCGGGCCGCGTCCGGAACAGTCCTGGCACCGTAGTCCGCCATTTTCCAGATCTCCGTCATGACAGCCTACACAGATCACATACGGCGTATCTCCCAATCTTGAAATCGTATTGTCTCCAGGTCCAAAGTTTCCCGCCGCCGTTACGATCAGTATATTATTTTCATAGGCATACTGAAACAGCTCATACAGCTTTCTTTGTTCTTCCGGGCTGGCAGATGCAATACTGCTGACAGATATATTGATAACACGGATATTACAGCTTTCCGCAATCGACAACAGCCATTGCAGTCCCCTGAGCAGTGTTTTCAGACTTCCTTCCCCTCTTTTATTCAATATTTTCCCGACATACAGATCACAGCATGGTGCCATGCCTTTATATTTCCCGTGCAGGACACGTCCGTTTCCCGCCAGAATGCCGCATACATGTGTGCCATGTCCTGTCTCATCATACGGTAATTGATATTTATTGGTAAAATCACGAAATGCCCTGATTTGATCTTTCAGATCTTCATGTGGAAAAATGCCGGAATCCAAGACTCCGACACCGATATGATAACCGGTCAGCTGTTCCTTTTCTGCCCGGCTGTAATGAATTTGTTTTCTGACCCTGTTCACAAAAAACTCCCGGCTTTTTCTTTTATCATATGCCGGGAGTTTTTTTATGTTATGGTGTGAATAAAGAATGTGCCTTGGCACATTTATGCCAATTTACTTTACGATCGGTTTTCTGCGGTATAAAAGCAGAAGCATACCAATACTGAATAATAGGATCACACCTGCTGTTTTCGGATTGAAATGATCCCCTGTGTCCGGAGAAGCGTCTTTTCGCAGAAGTGCTTCGCTTTCCTGCCGGATCATCTGTGCCACGTCACCGATCCCCGCATAAATACCATAGGCGGAAAAATGGCTCGTATGTACTGTCAGATAGGAAACATCGCCTTCCTGTGACTTTGTTCCGTAGCAAAGCTCCAGTTCCTCATCTTCATTCAGTGTTACCACACAGATATCCTGTTCGTTTAACGTGTCCGAAATCGGGATTTTGAGTGTTACCTGATCTTTGCCGAAAGTACTGATCGGGATATTCGTCTTCTTCTCCACAAGCTTCAGATCAAATGTGATAAGCTGCCCCGCCACCGGGCTGCCAAACTGCGTTGTCACTGCATCTTCCAGCTTTTTCTGGGAATCCGCATCGGTGTTGACCAGCAGGCGGAAGCCCTCTGTATCATCCTTTACCTCTGCCCGGATCAGAGCTGCATTCGGATATGCAGATTCATCGAGCACCACTGTATTAGAGGTATCTGCCTCGCTGCTATCCAGTGCGGTGTTCTGTGTGCCTGTTGTTGTATTGCTCATCTGCGTGGTATTCTGTGCGCTTCCTGTTGTATTACCATTCTGATCTGCACTCTGTGTATTTCCTGTACTATTCTGTGTATTATTGGTTCCCGTCCAGTCGGCTGTCTGATCTACGAACAGATCCGGTTCATAATCTGAAATACTGCCAAGTGCCGGCGGTAATGTGATCCCCGCCAGTTCTCCGTCTGACCAGTCGGAAAAAGTCTCATAGGCAGAGAATGCATCTGCATCTGCACCGGTCAGCGTGTAAACCGTATCTCCGGCTCTGACAGCCGTCGGCACTTCCACCAGCTTCTGTGCATTCGGCTCCAGCGTACAATACCGCAGTTGCGCAGTACTTGCACCTGTCGGCGAGATCACAAGTCCACGGAATCCCAGATACCGCTGATCCAGAACGGTATCTTTGCATGTTGCCACATAGGAATCGATCACCGCCGTTTCCACACCGTCAAATGCCATGCTGCGCAGATCTGTGTTATCCAGTCTTGTCGCTGTCTTTTCGAAGGAAAGTGTCGGAAGGCTTTCTCCCTCAAATATGGCGGCCTGCGCGCCTGTGCTCTGATAAGCGCCCAGTCCGATCTCTTTTACCTGTGCTCCAATATTGATTTCATTTAACGGACACCCAAGAAATGCTCTGTCTTTGATCCTTTGTATGTTATCTCCGCCTGTCAGCTTTTCCAAAAAGGTACAGCCGGAAAATGCCGCTTCTCCGATTTCCGTCAAAGAAGCCGGGAAATTGACCCAGGTAAGCTCTGTATTTCCGGAAAATACACCGCTAGCAATCTTCTTCACACCTTCCGGAATAGAAATACTGCTCTTATTACCGCGATAAGCCAGCAAAATACCGTCTCCCACGATCAGATAATCATCTCCCGCTCCCGCAAGCCAGTTTTCCAGATAAGGGGTTTTTGAAAAGGCTTCAGCCTCAATCACTGTAACAGAAGATGGAATCTCTACATCTGTCAGGTTGTCACAATGATAAAATGCACCATAGCCAATCTTTTGCAGTCCGTCCGGCAATAATATACCCTGCAGGGAGCTCCTTGCAAAAGCAAAATCTCCGATTTCCATAACAGCCGGCAGTTCCTGCATGCCCAGGGACTGATCCTGATAGAACTGTTTGATCTTTACCTTATCCCTTGAAATGTCATCCAGCATTTCATAGTCTTTCTCTTCAGCGGTCTCCGTTTCCTGTTTATTTTCTTCTGTCTTCGGATTCATCATCACAACTGCCTGATTGTGTACGATCCTTGTCTTCCCCAGAACGGAAGACGGATCATTGGCATAATATTTGGAAACGTCCAGATTGGAAACATCAGCCGGATGATTGACATCATAATCACCGGAACCTGTACTGTTTCCCGATACCGCGGATGCTTCCTGCTCCGCATCCTGCTTATTGTAAAAATTGCCGACAGCCACATCATCCTGCAGCATGGCAGACACTACCTGGTTTTTCTCTCTTTCCTGCTCAAAGGTCTGTGCTGCGCTGTCATCCTCCGCCCGGATCTTCAAATTATCACAGCCGTCAAATGCCGTGTCATGAATCGTTGTCACAGATGGCGGGATTGTAATATTTCCCAGATTCTTACAGTCCTCAAATGCTTTTGCCGCTATTTTCCGCACAGAATATGGGATGGAAACCTTCTGCAGATTGATACAATTTGAAAATGCATATTCCGGGATCTCACTCAGATTCGGAGATAATGTAACCTCCTTCAAATGCTCCTGTCCCCAGAATGCATAACGTTCAATATCCGTTACCGTTGTCGGCATATTTAGTGTTTCTGCCTCTCTGCCCGGCATTACCTCGATCAGCTTCGCCTTGTCTCTGTCATATAAAACACCGTCTGCATAAGAAAACAACGGATTTTTTCCAATATTGATCGATTTCAGCGCCGTATCTCCCGAGAAAACACCAGCTCCGATCGTTTCAAGCGTTTTAGGCAGTGTAAAACCGGATAAAGAACTGCAGCCGGCAAAAGCTCCGCTTTCAATCGTAATAAGACCGTCTGACAGAGAAACTTCTTTCAGATTGGTACAATTACGGAATGCACCCTCTCCGATCTTCTCCACAGAGGATGGGATGTAAACCTTTGTGATACCGTTTTGATCCGCAAAAGCTTCCGGCGCGATTTCCCTGATCCCAGCAGGAACAGACACAGCCGAAGCTGTGCCTGTATAATGGATGAGCGTATCGCCATCTCTTTCAAAATCTGCAGTTGCACTCGTTGCCTCTAAAACAGGCATCGGGATTTGGGTCAGTACCATGGCAAGTACCATCAGTATGACACCGATTACTCTTTTTCCGTATTTTTTCATTCGATCACTTTTACAACCTTATTTTTTGAACCTTTCGCAAAGAATAACAAAATAGATAGCAGTGCAAGCCCCATTGCCAAAAACCACTTTGGATGGATCGGATCACCGGTCTTCGGTGTTGCATCACTGATCTGTGCCTGCGTCAGATTATTGGTCTCCACATAAATGGCATATGGAGAAAAATGTGTTGCATTAAAGGAAATGCAAGGCACATTATCAATCGTCAACAGTCTGGAACCGAGCTTCTCAAAAACACCATTATTGACTGCACCGGCTTTGTTATTGCCCGCATAGCCTGCAAGCGCATCCGGGATCGGCATTGTTACCGTGACAGTAATACCTGTTGTATCTGCAATCTTTGTTGTTCCGGTTGAATCATACAGACTGATATCCATTGCAAAATATTTCAGATCATCCAGCGATCCGTATGATGCAAGCAATGCTTTTTCCACTGCATCCTTTGCCTCATCGCTGTCGGAGATCTTGATCACAAAATTATCGTTAGAGCCTGATACAGTAGCAGAAACAAGTCCTCTGTTGGAAATGCCTGATTTTGTTACCTCTACTCTTGTACTGCCCGCAGTTGTTGCCGGTTTTCTGTTAACCGTATTGCTGCTGACACTGCCTTTTTTGTTGGCAACTGCTGCTGCTCCTTTTTTAGCAGTTGCTGTCGGTTTCGGTGAAGCAGTTGCCGCTCCGGTATTATTACCCTTGTTGCCGCCTCCGTTATTATTTGTATTGCCATTATTCGTATTTCCCTTGGTTGTATCGGAGGAAATATCACCCGTTCCGCTTTCTCCCGTCGATGCAGTTCCTTTTTTGTAAAGAGCTGTTACTGTCAGGTTTCCTGTGACCGGAACAGAAGTATAGTTGGACGGTGACCATGTGGTAAAGGTATAGCCTTTTCTGGTCGGCGTTACAGTTGTTGCAGCCGGGCAGCTTCCGCTTGCTATGACCTGAGTATCCAGCACACTTCCGTCATAATCCACGAAAGTAACGGTATAATTCGTTCCTGTTGTGCCATTGCCGCCGCTGTTATTTCCGTTATTTCCGTTATTGTTGTTTCCATTGTTTCCATTGTTTCCATTGTTATTGTTGTCGTCGGTGGCATTTGGATCTTCCACATAATATGCCTTGACGATCATATCACCTGTTACAGCAATCGTTGTATAGTTGGACGGTGACCAGTAGCTGAACTTGTAACCCTTTCTGGTTGGTGTTACGGACGGCGTTGTCGGATAACTGCCTTCCTGCAGATACTGGGTATCCCATGTATACAGTCCGTCATAATCCTGAAATACTACAGAATAATACCCTTCAATAGGAGCTGAATTATCCGGCTCATAAATTGCCTGTGTTGTAATATCTTCCCTGACATTTGTAAAATCTTTTGTCCAGCCCGTCAGTACATATCCCTTTCTCTCTACACGAGGCGCATCTGCACTTGCACCGCTGTTAACAGTCTGCGTCTTTAAGACATAATTATCCCAGTCAAGGAAAGTCACCGTATAAGTCTTGGAATATGTTTCTGCGGTAATTCCATCCTTATCATCACAGTACCAGTAAGCAGGGCTGTCTTCCTCACACTGTACGGTAAGTCCCTGAATGTAGTTGACATTACCCGCACCATCATCTGTTATAAAAGCTTCATCATCGATAGCCTGCACACTGCCCGGAATGCGGATCGTGGAAAGCGCTGTATTGCGGAATGCATATTTACCGATTCTCTTTACAGAATCAGACAAACTACAATAATAAAGCTGCGTTGCACCGTCAAAACAGTAATCCGGAATCAATGTTGTGCTTACTTCGTCCAGATACGCCTCTCTGATACCTGTACAGTTCTGGAACGCACACGGTGCTATATCGGTAATACCTGCAAGCTCTGAGGAACTGATCTTGGAAGCGCCGATCTTAGTACCTCTTGACTCCAGGCATTCTACCACACCGGTTCTGTTACCGCTTCCGTCCACACTGCAAAGCAGTCCGTCAGCACAGGCATATCCGCCCGGTGATGTGAATCCGACATCTGTAAGCTCCTTACAGCCTGCAAACGGTACTTCCGTAAAGGTGCTGACAGTTCCCGGCAGAGTCACTTCCGTTAAGGCGGTACAATTATTGAAAGCACGTTTTCCGATCACTTCCCCGCCTTCAGCACCGCTCTCTTTCATAATAAATGTCTTAAGGCTCGTACAGCCATCGAATTCCTGATCCGGAATCTCCGCTACAGTATCTAAGATCACGCTCTGTACGGCGGTATTATTCTGGAACAAATCCTCCTTCAGTGCAGTAACACCGTCCGGTACATGCACATGATATACCGCATCGATAACACCCTGCTCTTCTTCCGTCAGGTCGATCGCTGTATCCGGATTATTCAGATTGTTTCTATACTTGCTGTTCGCGCTTGCAACAATATCATTTTCCTGTTGCTGTGTACGGACATATTTACTGCTTCCCGTATAGGTGCTTAAACTGTAGCTTTCATTTCCCTTTAACTGATTCTCTGTCGGAATACCTGCCAGCATCGGAGTTGCGGAATCAACCTCGTTGGTATTGGCATTTTTCTTGACAACGAGCTGGATCTGCAGGTTCTGCGGGAAATCGCTGCAATATCTGATATACTGCGTCGGTGCGGATGGTGCATTATAGTTATTTGCCGTGCTCATTGCATAAGTAAAAGGAACACTTGCAGAAGAAATATCTCCGATAAAGCACAGATTTTCTTCCGGAACGCCATCTCCGTTTTTATCAACATCGGCAAGTGTCACACCTGTTTTGAATGCATCCTGCCCGATCTGTTGCACAGATGCTGCATTGTCAAACTTCACAGTACGGAGCGAAGTACAACCGGAAAATGCATTGGCATCAATGGAGGATACAGATGCCGGAATATACAGGAATTTGATAGCCGTATTATTCTGGAAGGTATCTGCTGCGATTCTTGCTACATGGTATTTTGCAATATTATCCGGAATGATAACATTTGCCCCATCACTGGATTCATCCTTTTTCTCAAATCGGATCAATTCGTTATTTTCATTGACACAGAAAGCATAGCCGTCTACAAGCTTTTCATACCAGCCTTCATAACCACTGTCCAGATAACCGAATGCCAGATCATGCTTCTGCGTATAGCTATGTGCATAAGACTGGGAGTATGCCAGAATGCAGAACTGGTCGCTGACTTCATAGTCTCCTTCAAAAGCTGAATTTTTACCAAGATTTTCACTGCTGAAAATATCTTTACCGCCTGTATAAATATTATCGTAGCCACTACCTGTATTGGCAGCGCATCCGCAATCAAGCTTCAGATCTCTTGCAGGGACCTTTACCGTGTCAAGACTGTTACAACCCGTCACATTATCATACTTGAATATCTGATCCGTAGAACCTGCATTGTTTGGCAGTCCCAGGTAAGTCATGCTACTGCAGCCATAGCAGGTATAATGCACACTGTCAATGTTGCTGACACGCTCCGGGAATACAACCTGCGAAAGGGATATACAGTTGTAAAACAGTCCGTTACCGATCGTTGTCAGGGAAGTATTGCCGTCCTCGCTGACACCGTTAATATTGATCGCTGTCAGGTTCGTACAGTCTTTGAAGCAGTAATTTCCAAGCTTCGTTACCTGATCCGGTACTTTGACCGCACCAAGATACGTACAGCCCGCAAAAGCATAATCACCGATTTCTTTTAAATTGGTCGGTTCTGTAAAATCGATAGTTGTCAGCTGGTTACAATTCTGGAAAGCATTGTTCCCGATGCTGTTGACACCGTTTTCAATCTTAATGGACTGCATCTGACAGCCCTTAAACGCATTGTTACCGATTGCAAGGATACGCTCCGGTACAACGAGTCTGGAGAAGTTAGTCGCGCCTTCAAAGACACCGACACCATCACTTACATACTGACCGTCCACGCCGTCTGAGGTCACATTATTTAAATCCACTTCGTATCTTGTACTGCCGACATACTGTACCGGTATGATCAACTGGTTGCTTGCCGCATAAGCGACGCTGTTACCGGAAACCAGTTCCACATTACCAAGTGCTGCGCCCGGTACCACATAAAGCTGCATACCCTGCCATGCGCCCTGTGTATCATAAGTACACGGAGAAAGGATCTGGTTCTGCGCCGGGCTTACCAAAGCGCCGTTTTCATCATACACAGCATCTGCTGCTTCCTGTGACGTATAGAATAAGAACTCTCTTCTGTCGTTAACCGCAATATAACTGCTTGTATCTTTATTGTACAAAAAGGCTGGCATCTCATCCGGGATCTCCAGCGTTGCTCCGGTAATGACATTATTCTGATCATAATATACAATGACACCGGTCATGGAGCCGCCGTTACTTCCGTAAGCAGCTCTGAAATTGCCATCACCGCTGGCATATACCGGATAATTTCCCGTATTCGTATAAGCAGGTATGTATGTGTCCGGATTGGCTGTCGCCGCAGCGATCAGATCCGTCGGATCAGAATCTGCACGGGATTCTGGGATCGGAACAAGTGCCACAATGATCGCGGAGATCATCAGTATTGCGGAAAGCGTTCCCATCACCGCCCGTCTCATCCGGCTTCTGCCCATCTTCTTCATTTTCTTTTTATGATTTGTCTTAGCCATTTTGCTCTCCTCTTTATTTCAAAATTTATTCCATACGCTTTGCCACAACAACAAAGCGCCCGTCACTTTCTTCATAATCACAGGTAGACAGCGTCAGAAGACGGTCTCCGTACTGTGCTGTCACGCCGGTATCGTACAATGCCATTTCCTGCATGCTTCGCATATCGGAATCAAATTCCTGCTCTGATGCAGCGTCGATAAACTGATAATACTTAAATGCGATCTCATCCTCTTTATAAATATGGGACATAAACGCATACATGACCTGATAGGTACCTTTTTCATAAATCGTGTCAAACCGGATCATCGGATGATCCTTATAATAAGACTCTGATTTATATTTATCCAGATTTCCGAACATATTTCCGGAACGCATATTATGTCCGTATATGATAAAATTCGTACTCGGCTTTACAACATCACATGCACTGTCCAAAAAGAGCGTTCCGTTCTTGTCCTCTTCCTGATTGATGTTATGATCCAGATAATATTCATTGTCTGCTGTCTGCATGACAGGATAATCAATATTTGTATCGGCAATTTCCAGCCATCCGATTAGATTTTTATTCTGATTATATAAGCTTTTATATTCATCCAGCACAGTCAGCGTGATCTGCTGTCCGTCCGCATTCTCCTGAACTGTCTGTGTCTGCCCATACATCCGGTTTACTGCAGCATCATTTTTCTTCTCGGTAAGCTGCGCGGATAGCTGCTGTGCTTTATAAGAATCATAATAATAAATTCCGAAATATGCCAGACAGGACATGGCTGCCACCACCAGCACTGCAGTCAGAAGCCTTCTTGCCCGAAGCTCGCCTCTTGTCAGCACAACGACTTTTCTTCGGCTTTTTTTCTTATCCTGTTTCCCACTGCTTCGCGTGATTTTCTTTTTGCTCCCGCTCCGGTTCTGACGCTGCCTTTCCCTTGCCTGCATGGCAAGCTCGTAAACCTCATCATCAAACCGGCGTCCTTCTGTTCCCGACAGATCATACTCACCGGACTGCAGCTTTGCATATAATGCAAGCACGTCTTCGTCCTTTGTCAGATCATATTTTCGTTTCAGTTCCTTTATCACATAGTTATCCATAATTCCTATTTTAACTTTATCCGGTCAGAAATTCAAGATTTCTGTCACACCTTTTTATGCTTTTCATAGTATAAAACATAAATATCAAATTTGGAGGCTCCTATATGAGTGAATTAACAGCTAGTCAGTGTGGATGCTGCGAACAGAAAAACAATGGCTGCGGAAGCTGGATCTGGATCCTGATCCTGTTATTCTGCTGTGGCGGCTGCGGTAACAATAACGGCTGTGGCTGTGGTAACGGTGGATTCGGCGGTGACAACAACTGCTGCGAATGGATCATCATTCTTCTGATCCTCTGCAACTGCTGTGGCGGCAATCATTCTTTCTGCTAATACCTGCAGCAAAAGGAGGCTTCGGCCTCCTTTTTCATGTGATTTTTCCTACATAAGATCTGACATATTCTGAAAGCCAGCGCATAAGATAAACCGGAGGCTTCTATGGAATATAATGATACGATCCTGACATTTGATACCCTATATACCACAAATGAGATCCAGCTCTTAAAGCTGGCACTTCCTCTTTTATCCAATCAGCTGCAGCCCATCGCTGCCACACTGATCAAAATGCGTGAGCTGGAATATTGTCTCTCCCGCCTACCCCATACAAAGATACATGACTTTTCGATCGCCGTGGACAGACTGGATACTTTTTTCGACAGTGCCATGCCTTTTTGCAACCAGCAACAGAAAAAGCTGTTTTCCCAGCTCCGGCAGATGAAGCAGTCCATGAAGATGATGGAGAAAATGCAGACGATCCTGCAAATGCTTCCGCCGGATGCCATGCCATTTGACGGAAACGGAAACAGTACCGATCCTGATGCGCTCTCCCACATGTTTGAGGTATTCTCTGCCATGCAGCATATGTCCGGGGCTGCATCTGATTCCGTATCCTCAGAATCATTTACATCTACAGCAGCTGCCAATTCTTCGGATTCCGTTGTCTCTGCAGCAGCTTCCGGATCTGCGGATTCTGATGCATCTACAGCAGATTCCGAATCCGGGAATTCAGCAATATCCGGGCAAAAAACTGCATCTGCCGGTAACTCTGCCATGGAATCCATCCTCGGTTCTATGCTTTCTCCCGCGCAAAAAGAAAGCTATCAAAGATTTAAGGAGGCTTTTTCATCCGATGCCAAACAAAACATGGATGACAGACCAGCGTCTGCATCAGATTGACCCACATAAACTGGATTTTTTACAAAAGCTTGTTTTTGAAATGCAGGAGCTTTCCGATCAGGATAAGCTGCCCTTTCTGATGGCACTTGCCACAAGTACCAAAAAGCATCCCGTTAATTTTTCAAAGGAAGAAATCGAACTGCTGATCTCAGTTTTAAAGGAATACAGCAGTGAAGAAGAAATGCAGAAAATGAATAAGGTGCTGGCGATGTTCCAGATGTAATGACATAAAAATTAAAAATAGATCCTAATCACATATAGACGCAATCACGTTTGACTACTATATTATTTTCCGGACATTCCCTTACTATTCTGTATAATAATATAGAATTTTTGCCCCATTGTAGAAAATGAGTAGAAAAAAAGAATGCTTCGGATCAATACCATCCGAAGCATTCTTATCATTTACTATTCTATATATTGCAGTGCTTTAGTTTGGCTTTACTACAATATTGATGATCTTGCCCGGTACATAGATTTCTTTTACAACTGTACCTGCAAGTTTGTCACCGAGTGCTTCTTTACCTGCGATAATAGCATCTTCCTTAGAAACTTCTGCAGGAACCTTTACAACAGCCTTTGTCTTACCGTTGATCTGTACTGCGATCTCGATCTCATCATCCTTCATGGCATCTGCATCTGCACTTGGCCATGTTGTATGGAATACGGAATCTGTTTCGCCAAGCTGTCTCCACAGCTCTTCTCCGAGGTGTGGTGCAAATGGTGCTAACAGAACTACTGCAGTCTTTAAGGTTTCCTTATCGATGCCATCCTTCTTAGCCATTTCGATCATCTTATTGTTATATTCCATGAATCCGGAAATAACAGTATTTAAGCTGAATGTCTCCAGACGCTGTGTGATATCATAAACCATCTTATGACGCAGCTTTACAGATTCTTTTGTTTCTGCAACGCCTTTGTCTTTGTTGTCCATCACAAGGTTCCAGAATCTTGTGATAAATCTGTAAATACCGTCGATTCCTCTGTCATCCCAGATAGAATCCAGTTCCGGTGGTCCGATGAACAGTTCATACAGACGCAGGGCATCACAGCCGTAATCACGCACGATATCATCCGGTGATACGATATTGCCGAGTGATTTACTCATCTTTGTTGCTGCACCTGTCACTTTATCACGTCCGCAGACCATACCCTGATTGAACAGCTTCTTGAACGGCTCATCAAAGTCGATCACGCCGATATCATACAGGAACTTTGTATAGAATCTGGAGTAAAGCAGATGCAGTACCGCATGCTCTACACCACCGATATACATATCAACCGGCAGATACTTGTCTGCTTTTTCCTTGCTGACAAGCTCTTTGTCATTTTTGTTATCTACATAACGCAGGAAGTACCAGGAAGATCCTGCCCACTGCGGCATTGTATTTGTCTCACGCTTTGCAGGTGCTCCACAGCAAGGACATGTTGTATTAACCCAGTCTGTGATATCTGCCAGCGGTGATTCTCCTGTTCCTGTCGGCTGGTAGGATTCTACATCCGGCAGAAGTAACGGAAGCTGATCTTCCGGAACCGGAACCGCACCACATTTCGGACAGTGTACGATCGGGATCGGTTCACCCCAGTAACGCTGACGGGAGAATACCCAGTCACGGAGCTTGTAGTTGGTTGTCTTACGGCCAAAGCCCATCTTTTCGATCATGGCAGGCGCTTCTTTCTTCAGTACGGAAGATTCCATACCGTTCCACTCGCCGGAATTGATCATTGTACCGGCTGCTTCTGTATAAGCCTCTGTCATATTTTCAATTTCCTTACCATCCTTGGCGATAACCTGGATGATCGGAATGTTAAATTTCTTTGCGAATTCAAAGTCTCTGTCATCATGCGCAGGTACACACATGATCGCACCGGTACCATAATCGGCAAGTACATAGTCAGACAGCCAGATCGGAACAAGTGCTCCGTTTAAAGGATTGACTGCATAAGAGCCTGTGAATACACCGGTCTTTTCCTTGCTCTGCATACGGTCTACGTTAGACTTGTTGGCAGCTTCTGCAATATATTTTGCAACAGCATCTGCATTTTCAGGCGTTGCAAGGCTCTGTGCCAGTGCATGCTCCGGTGAAAGTACCATGAAGGTTGCACCGTGCAGTGTGTCAGGTCTTGTTGTATAAACAGTGATCACATCATCTCTGCCGTCTACCTTGAAGTCAACCTCTGCACCATAAGAACGGCCGATCCATTCTGTCTGCATCTTCTTTACCTTTTCAGGCCAGTCAAGCTTGTCCAGATCCTCCAGAAGACGATCTGCATATTTTGTAATGCGGAGCATCCACTGCTTCAGGTTCTTCTTGGTTACATCAGCGCCGCAACGCTCACATTTACCGTTGACAACTTCTTCGTTTGCCAGACCTGTCTTACAGGAAGGACACCAGTTGATCGGCATTTCCTTTTCATAAGCCAGTCCGTTTTTAAACATCTGTACAAAGATCCACTGTGTCCATTTGTAGAACTTCGGATCTGTTGTATTTACTTCCATATCCCAGTCATATAATGCTGCGATCTGGTTGATCTGTCTCTTGATGTTGGCTACATTCTGTGCAGTTGATTTTGCAGGATGTACGCCCATCTTGATCGCATAGTTTTCAGCAGGCAGACCAAATGCATCCCATCCCATCGGATGAATGATGTAATGACCGCCGTTTAACATTTTATAACGGCTCCAGACATCAGAAATAACATATCCTCTCCAGTGTCCTACGTGTAGTCCGTTTCCGGAAGGATACGGAAACATATCAAGGCAATAATATTTCGGCTTTTTGCCATCATTAACATTGACCGGATGAGCTTCCCATTCCTTACGCCATTTTTCTTCAATTTCTCTGTGATTGTATGGAATTGCCATCTCTTTACCCTCTTTGCTTGTATAATTTTATATACCCGCCGCTTTGCGGATACAGGCTATTCTAAATAGTAAACTTTACAGTGCGAAAAGTCAAGGAATTTCCCTGCGAACCGCTTCCACTTCTCTCATAACCCCTTTTCTGCGGCCGGTATCCGAAAGCATATCAAAAATACGGTAAAGCCAGCAAAGCGGCAGCGTGATCTTGTGCCCGGAAAACGGATAGTGCTGGTAGACCTCCATGCCCGGAAACAGGCGGTGCCAGCTATAGTACAGCCGCGCAAAATGCCTGCCTTCTTTTTTATACGCCGTCAGCCTGTTCTTTACCATCTGCTGACGGGAGCCATACACACCGGAGCCAAGATAATAAGACAACATATTCCGCTCTTCATCACCCAGACTACCAATTGTATTCACAGCATTTTCCCCGAATACTTTTTTGCATAGTACTCTGCTGTCCTTTTCAAAGGCTTCTATTTCCAGCTTTCTGCACTCCGTTTCTATATAGGAAAAATCCAGTTCTGTTTTTGCCTGTAAATACACATAAAAGTCAAGAAGTGTACGGATGCCTGTTCCCTGTCCATCATAGTGTTTATACGCATGGCTTACCATAAATATGTAGAAATCCTCATCCGTCATTTGTTGTCCATAGCTAACTCTGTCCTGCAAAAGAAGCTTCTCTTTGATATTTTTATAGTAAGCTGCCCACACCTGTTTATGAGAGGAAGTATACAGACTGCGATGCAGTTCAAAATTATAAACCGGATTTTTCTCATATACATCATGATGATTCTCACCGTAGGATTCCACTTTATAGCCCCGGCTGACCATATATTGTTTGACATCCTGCGCATATGTTTCATCAAAAAGAATATCCTGATCGGACATCTGGCGCATACCGACAGCCGGATAGTACTCTTTTAAAATAATTCCCTTGAGCGGCAGATACCAGATACCGTTCTGCTCCATAAAGGAAAACAGTTTTGTACGCTCTGCATCGAACAAAATTTCTTTTCGCACGGCTTTGGCTATGCTTTGCGCCCAGTCAGGAAACAGAGAAACACCCGCCTTCTTTAAAACAGTTCCGGTAAGCGCATCGACAAAATGTGCCTGACTTACCCTGTATAAATACAGCTGCCTCTCCTGTGCTGCCTCCGGCTCTTCACCACATGTCCTGTTTTCTGTCCGGTATTTCTCAAGCAGTGCCTTTGGCGGTATTGTTCCGTTCACGCCGCAGCCAAGCAGGCAGAGCATATCATACATACATGCATGTATCAGATCTGTGTCTGTTTGTTTTCTCTTCATATGGTTTTATTCTCCAGTTTTTTCTCTCACAAAGCCATCTGCAAATACAAGTCTCTTATTACAGATAGAAAGTGCCTTTGCTCTGTGCGTCACGATCAATACGGTTTTGTCGGTTAATGATTTCAGATTACTGAGCAGTTTTTCTTCTGTCTGCTGATCCAGCGCACTTGTCGCTTCATCTAAGATCAGCACCGGGCGGTCAGCATATAAGGCTCTGGCAATGGCTATCCGCTGCATCTGTCCCTCGGAAAGCCCCGCTCCTTTTTCACCCAGCACAGTATCCAGCTTCTGTGGCAGTTCATACACAAAATCAGCACAGGCAAGACGAAGTGCAAGACGCAGTTTTTCCTCCATATTCCTGCAATTTTTATCTTGATGATCCGGATCTGTGCAATCGTTATTTCTGTTTCCGCATGCAGCATTCCGACTGTTTCTCCCCTGTATTTTCCCAAAAGTGATCACATCCCGGATACTGCCGCTCATCAGGAAATTACCCTGCGGAACATAGGCAAACAGACGACGCAGTTCTTCTATGGCAATACTTGTTCCATTGCACAGACAAGCCTCTACAGATCCTGCCTGTGGCACATAAATACCTATCAGCAGCTTTAGCATCGTGGACTTTCCGCAACCGGAATTTCCGATAATTGCCACATAATCTCCTTTTTTTATCACAAAAGACATATCCGGCAGTACATTTTCCTTCTGCAGCGCATCATTTCCGGCTCTGCGGTTTATCCGCTCCGGGTAATGAAAAGAAACATGTTCAAAAGCAATCTCTTTGATCTGCTCCTTATAAAGCACCCTCGTCTCGTCCTCACTTCGCAGATTATATACATCCGCTGTTTTAATCTGTTCTGCTTCCATAAGCCGCTCTGCACTGGCAATCATGGCATAAACCCTTGGCACATAGCCTCCGAGGCCGGAAAGCGGTGACTGTAGTTGTCCGACAAGCTGGATCATGGCAGTCAGTGTACCAAAAGACACACTTCCATTGATAATGCCATATCCGCAGTAGCCGATCCCCAGAAGATACATGCCATTGATCGCAAGGCTGAAACCGCTGTTGCAGATATTGGAGATCCATGCCTTCTTCATACGGGAGACCTTATGCAGTTCCATTACATCATCTGCTTTTTCCATAGCAATGTCTTCCACACCAAAAGAACGGACTATAAGCTGGCTGCTGATCCTCTCCTGCAGATACACTCTTACCTGTCCGTCTTTTTCCTGCACATCCTTATGAAATTTCTTGAGCGGTTTTCGCAAAGCGGCAGAAATGAACAAAAAGACAACTCCACAAGGAATCATAATATATGCCAGACCGGGCTGCAGCCAAAAGATCAACACAAGTGAACCAACCAGTCTGAGCAGCATTCCCAGAAATCCCGGCAATAAATCTGTCATGCCATTTGCACATATGACCGTATCAGAGGTCAGGCAGTTCATCCATTCTTCAGAATGTGTTGCGCTGATCCTTCCATAGTCCTTTTTCAAAAGAGAAGAAAACAGATCCTTCTTCAGCTTATTCTCCATGCTGCTTCTGGTAAACTCTGAAAGCTGTCTTGTTATGAACCGGATCAAAAGCTGTCCTGCTATCAGAAGTGCAAAGCCAGCCATCCCCATCGTAAAGCCGTATCTGTCTTTTGCCACAGCCCGGTCAACCATCTGTTTCATCACAAGGGCATAACAGATGCCGATCATACTCACAATGATTTCCAGTGCTGTCAGAAATCCGATATAAGAATGATATTTCTTTGTCGATTTATTCAGCCACGAAAGTGCGCCTTTTTCTTTCACCAATGCCCTCCTTGTCATGATCTCTGTATCGCTTCTACGGCAAAAACGTCTTAAATAATAAGTTACTTATCTGCAGTTAGTTCTTCTTAAACTTCATTTTAAAAAACTTCCACAACCTTCTGAGCGGATACAGCATATACCAAACCCGGGCGTAGAACAGACAGCTTCGCCCATCTGCCGCATATTCCTTTCCATCCCTGACAAAGGAAGTCATCACACCAAGAACTGCTTCCTCCCTGATATCATATTCCTTATTGAGACAGTTATCCCCCAGAAATACATACCCATCCGGCAGCACCTGAATAATACGATGCAGCACATAAGCTCCGTCTGCACGCTTATAAAGTGCCACATCATACTTCCTGCACCTGTCCTGCTTTTTTGTGATTGTAAAAAGATCCCTCTGCTGGCGAAGCAGCGGAAGCATGCTGAAGCCCTGACATGTATAGGTAATATTCCCTTTCCGCTCCAGTTCCTGTTCAAACGTCGTTTTTTCCATCTATTCCTCAACCGCTCCGATGCCACGCAACTTTACAAGAACAGACGCTACATCCTTTGTAATCTGCTCTTTTGGTGCATCATATTTTGCAAGCAGCCTTTCGATGATCTCATCTTCGGTTATTTCTTCCTTCAGACATTCCACAATAAAGCCTGCTGTCTGATTGCTTCTTATCATGCCACTAAATGACACGCTGCCTGCAGAGACCGTAATATGTTCCCCTGCTCCTTCATGCGTGATAAAACCGTCTTTTAATTTCATTGATCTGACTCCTGTCCTTTCATTCCGTTATATGCAGTCTCTACCGCTTCCCGGCTGATATTGCAGAATAGCTCATAACACGGGACCTTCTCCCGGAAGCAGTCAAGTAACTGCAGCGTATGTATCAGGGCATCTTTCCCCATTGGACGATAACATTGCTGCAGGAGCATGGGATATGCTTCATGCGCCGTGATCTCACGGATCATATTGTCACTGCCCCTTCTTATCATACATATGCCGGCCAGTGGTGCACAAGTATTTGTGCTTAACCTATGCTTCCCATCCCAGGGAGTACCATACGCATATATACCATCCTCTGTCATACGGAGCAGCGGCTTATCATCGTTGAGCATAACCGCCCGATTGCCAAAATACGCCCGCCAGAGCCCGGTATGGGTAGACTTTCCCACGCCGCTTTTTGCCGTAAAAAGATAAGCCTTTCCATCTACTGCAATTGCCGAGCCATGAAACAACAAGGTATTTTGCATTGGCATCCATTCTGCGATCCTGCGGTATACGGCAAGTGTTTCCAGGTAAGCATCTGTATATGCTGCTTCCTTCTGACCTGCCAGCTCCGCTTCCCGCTCAGACTGCCTTCTCTCATAGGCTATATCTTCTGCGAAAATCTGTACAGACAGATCTGCGCATGCATCAGGCACAATATATGCTTTGCAATATTCTCTCACCATATCATACAACGGCCGGATATGGATTCTTTTTCCTGCCAGTTGTATGGTAAACGCTCCGGCTTCTATCATTCTGTGCCCTCTGCAGGTACAAAAGGAAGCTCTATCGTAGCTGACGTCTTTTCATTTTCTTTCTGCGTGTCACCGGCCGGTTGCTGTGCCTCATCCTGCCTGGTATCTTCCTGTTGTTTTTCTTCGGTCTGTCTGGTACCTTCCGATTGTTTTTCTTCGTTCTGCTTCGTATCTTCTGCCTGATGTTTCTCCGGTTGTTTTGTGCTTTCAGATGCTTTTTCATCCTCTGTAATATCTACTATTGGCAGCTGATCCGGCTCTTCCTTCTTTGTTTTTGCCCGCTTTTCTGTAGTTCCGTCTGTATCCTGTTTCTTATTGTTTTTGATATTTACCGTTTTATCTGTTGTCCGGGATGTCTGCTCTGCTGCATTTTCTTTTGTCACACTATCTGTCGTTCTGATGGCAGTATTCTTTTCTACACCCACTGTCGGTTCGATCGCAGTTTTCTCTGTCTCGTCCGACGGTTTGTTCGCAGTTTCCTTAGCATCTTCCGCCACCGGTTCATTCTCAGTTTTCTTAGCGTCTTCCGCCTCCGCTTCCGTATCATCCGCCTCTGCCTGCCCGACTGCCTGCTTCTGATCTGTTACGGTTTCCTGCTCCTCAGATATTCTGCTGACCGGATTCTCCTTCTGTTTCCCTTTATTCACACAAACTGCAGCTGCAACAACAATCATCAGCACAATAGCTGCGGCTGCTATAATATAAATTTTCCTTTTCATAAAAACACCCTGACTCTCTCATCCATCAACATACATAACCTCCTGATCGATTGATGTTTTGTTATCATGTCCTCAACCTTCCTTCTGTTCCTATTATATTCCTGAAGTGTGTCAGTTGTCCACATTTTGAAGACAACCGACACACTCTGATACAGAATCAAAACATTTGGCATTTGTACCTGACACTATAAACTTAACATTCCAAACTATTTTCTTTCAACAAAAAATCAAATAGGTTCAATATCAAAATTCCCGATTCGTTGTAATGTGTAGGACCATCTTTCACAATAATTATCTTTTTAAAAGAATCACCGATATTTTGAAGCGGCAATTGTTCCTGTTCTTCTTTTTCTCTTGTAGGCAAAGCCAGTGCAGATTGGATATAGATTCTCTTAGACCCCTGATTACATACAAAATCTACCTCTAACTGTTTTTGTACTCTTTTTCTGTTCTCAGTATAGCAGTTATATTCGATCATACCCACATCAACATGATATCCTCTTATCAGGAGTTCATTATAGATGATATTTTCCATAATATGAGTTTCTTCATATTGTCTGAAATTGATCCTGACATTTCTCAGTCCACAATCCGTAAAATAAAATTTCATAGGAGTACTTATATATTTCCTGCCCTTTACATCATAACGGTTTGCTCTGTTGATCAGAAATGAGTCCTCAAAATAATCCAAATATGTCTTAATCGTATCCGGATGCACAGATACATTCTTTTCTGATTTAAAAGTATCTGCCAGTTTCTTGGGGTTTGTCAAACCACCAATAGCTGAAGCTAAATAATCCAGCAATTCCTCCATTTCAACCGGATTTCTGATATCATTACGCTCTAATATATCCTTAATATAAGTTTCTTTAAAAATATCTCTCAGATATACTGCTTTGTCTTCTTCATTTTCAATTTCAAGCATTTTAGGTAAACCACCATACATTGTATATTCCTGCCATGCCTGCTGTCTATCAATACCTTTTCCTGACATATATTCTGCAAAAGACAAAGGAAACAAATGCACTTGATCTCCCCTTCCTCGAAATTCCGTAATAATATCCTTTGATAAAAATTTTGCATTACTACCGGTCACATAAGTATCTACATTTTTCATATGCAAAAAACTGTTTAATACATCTTCAAATTCCGATACCATCTGTACTTCATCAAGCAATACATAATATATCTGATCATCTTTGACTACATCATGAACATATTCGCATAGGATATCCGGATCTCGATATTTTTTGTTTATTCTATCATCTAAAGCAATTTTTATAATATGATCTTTATCAACTCCCGATTTTATTAGATAATCATAAAATAGCTCAAATAATAAATATGTCTTACCACTTCTCCGAATTCCGGTGATCACCTTGATCAGACCATTATTTTTCTTTCTGATCAGCTTATTCAAATACAAATTTCTCTCCATTGCGCACTCCTTAATGAAAATTTAGTCTCCATATCGATTATATTTTCAATAAATTATAGTTCTTATTTATGCAGAACGTCAACAGCTATTGAAAATTTAGTCTCTATATCAACTATTTTTTCACTTTTTTCCATTCCTATGCTTCTTTTTTTCTATAATTCTTAAGAGATGGCCTCATAAAATAAAATCCACAACACCTGCTCACAGATGCTGTGGATCTCCTTTTTCCATACATTGACTTTCACGCAATTCAAGGCATTTGAAAGCATTTGTACCTGACATTATAAACCTGCCTCTTTATAAATACAGGCTGCATTGCCATATAGATACATTGCCTTCACTGTATTGCGAAGTTTTTCCGCATTTGCAATCGTATCATCTGCATCGGAAAGTACCGCATAAATATAAGAAAATGCGCCATATTGAAGTGTTGCATTTTTTGTATTTTCACCACTACCGGCTCTCACAGCAAATGTATGCAATTTTCCCAACTGGTCTGCTGTGATATTTTGTATGACAATCTTGTAGCAGTCACTTCCGTTTACTTTTTCCATTTTGAGAAGATTCTGATCCAGCACCATCCCATCCACCATAAAAGTCACATCAGACAGGGATACTCCCTCTGCCAGTTTCACATAGATGCAAAGGTCAGTACATGATTTTAAAGAAAGATATGCCGATACAAAGGTACATACGTCTGCTGCATTCTCAACCTTTGCTTTCATCCTGGAAAGCCCAGACGCATTCACTGTATTTATGACAGCAGCTTTTTCATCTTCCGTCAAATCTTTATTCGCCAGATCATTCGTTTTATAGCCAAAATACTCCTGTGCAAAGCCTCCGTAATTCAACATGGCATTTACAAGATTACTCACATTACTGCCATACTTCTCCGCATGCGACAAAATATAATCCGCATATGCTTTTACCGTATACGTATATACCGTTCCTTTCTTTCCGCCATGATCTGCAACGATCTGTGCCCTGATATCTGCAGTCATTTCCTTAGCTGCAACTTCACAGGCAAAAACATAATATTCTTTCTCAGCGCCGTCTAATGAAACGGAAGCTTTCTGTGCTGTTATGCCATCCTCATGTGTACCGCATGTATACACCTTTGATATTGCGCCATTTGGTAATGTAAAAGACATATAAGCAGATTCATCAGCCGCAACATCGTCAGTCAGCTCCATATAGAAGTTTACACCAATATTTCCATTCAGGCTTAATGTATACCCGGCAAGATGTGCTCCTACACCGTCCAGAAACAAGTCACAGGTGTTACATTTCCCATCATTGTCAGGATCCATATGCGTATATTTCGTGTCATCTGCAAAAACAAGATCTTCCTTGCCGATCGCACTACAGCTTACCTTGATATGCCATGTACAGACATTTTCTTCATCTTTTGTCACTGCCACCTTAAACCATATTTTCTGTGCATCCGTTAATACATTCCCACAGATATCCTGCAGCGTCACATCACTACTTGTTAACGTTTTTTTGCCTTCGGTATTTATAACCGCAGCAATTGCCGAAATACTATGATCTGCCATATTGTATCCGCTTGTAACAGCCTCTTTGGTATCTTCTGTATGATCCGGCAGACTGCTTCTCAAAAAGTAAATATATTTATTTGCCTGTTCCGACCGCGTTCCATCCGCGACCACTTTACAGTCCCATGTCGCATCCAGCAGGTAATATACGCCATCCACCTGTGCCATATTCCATGCATGACCGCCGCCGTTCGCTGTTCCTGTCACAATCCTGCAGTCAATTCCATTATCCATACAGATTCTGTAAAATAACCCTGCAAACCCCTGACAGACTGCCTTTCCATCATGCAGTGCACCATAAGCAGTATATTTGGTCAGATTGGAATCATCATTCAGATTCTCATAATCATAGGAGACATTCGTCGTGATCCATGTATAGATCCTGCAGATCTTCTGTGCATCCGTCAAACCGGGATCAGACAGTTTGAGCGCCGGGTAGACCTCTCCGCTCAGGCGCTGCGTCACATAATCCTCCTGCTCTTTGCCGGTGTAAAAGGAAAATGTATAGGTATAAGTTGCCTGTGTTACCTGTGTTCCGGAATAAGCATACGATATATCGACCCGCCATGCGCCTCTCGTTTTATCATAATAATCTCCCAATCTGGCATCACTTCCGGGCTCTCCACAGGTAATGTGCTTTGCCGCCTCTTCCACAATGCCCATTGCGCAGTCCGTTATATTTTCAGTTGTAACACCATCCAATACCTCTCCGCCCACCGATAGTATCAGTGTTTCTTCACGGTTGAGAAGAGCCTGTCTGATAGCATCATAAACATCTGTGCTCCGGGTATATACGGGTGTATCCGACGCATCCGTTCCCTGCTCCGCATCAAGATCCTCTTTGCCCGCTTCCCATACATCTGTAATCGCTGCCTGTGGCTCTTCATAAGGCGCAAGGTCACCTGTCGGCTCTTGTATTTGCAACATGTCTTTTGCCATGACAGGAACTGTCATTCCCAATAATACGATACTCAAATATGTAATACACAGTAGTGCTATTCTTCTTTTTTTCACAGTTTTCCCCCTTCACGATACCATACGTAAATACATCTCTTTTTCAGATTATTTAGATTTAAAGGCTTCCGGGTTTAGCTTATCGTTTTGTATCGATTTGTACCTGACACTATAAACCATCCTTCCCCATATGCTGCCTCATCATATTCTGACGCATTCTGTGCAATCTCCGGTGTGTCCATCGGATTGATAAATAATAGATTAGAAAACGCAGCGGTGCATTTTAAACATCCCATGCAGAAAATGACATTGGATATTATTTCAAAAGCGCCCTCAGCCGTTCCACCTCTGCAGCAAGGGCATCTGCTCTTTGGCTCTCCTTCTCTGCTCTTTGGCTTTCTTTCTCTGCTCTTTGGCTTTCTTTCTCTGCTCTTTGACGCTCTTTCTCTGTATTACGACGCTCAGACGCTATTCCTTCACTCTTTCCGGCGTTGTATTCGGTTAGCAGGCTTCTTTCGTAATCTTCTCTTGCCTCACATTGCATACGGATCTTTTCATCTTCGCTTAATTTTTTCATTGTTACAACCATGTTTTCGAATACCTCCTCTCCGCTTGCCAGCTGCTCCAGTTCTTCCAAAGTTTCTGCTTTGAATATACTTGCCCATTTCAGGAGCTTTTTATTGGTTTCAGGTTCCTGCTTTGCTTTCTCAAGCTGCGTCAGGTCAAGCACCTTGATACAAAGCTTATCAGAATATAAGTACCCATCTTCCACATCCAGGATCTGATACTGCGCCATAAACTTTGGATGATTCTCAAATAAAGTAAAATCTAAAATCCCGATATGATACGCAGGAAGCAGCATACTGTAATCCTGACCGCTCTTTAAATTATCGTATGTCCTAGCCCAATATAAAAGTGAGCGGTTTATCCAATAGGTCTGCTTATAGACCTGCAGCTCGATATTGATGACTTTGTCATTGTTCAGGGTGAGCTTGACATCCAGAATGCACTCTTTTCCTTCGATTTCTTTACCAAGCTCGATGGGATTTTCGATATGGCAGCTCTCGATTTCTGCCTCATCGATCTCCAAAAGCGTTGCCAGAAGGTTACGAAGTACCTCTTCATTCTTCTGCAACACTGCGTGGAACATGTAATCGTTTCTCATTCCGTAAAATTTTCTTTTCTCTGCCATTTGGTAGACCTCCTTTGTTTGCCGCGGGAGTGATCATGTATATTTATGCCAGTCCATCTACAGCATTCAACGATGCTCTATACCGATCCGCCGGATCACTTTGCATAAAATCTACAAATAAATGGCTCTACTATCTCATTTACCTGAAACCCCTGCTTTATTAATTTTTGTGGAATAAAGCATGAATTTCTTGAAATTAAGATATGATCCAGACATTGGATTGCTATGTGCTGCCATGAAAGCAGCCTCTAGTCTGACAATCCAACAGACTTGATAAAAGAAAATATGCTTTGCAATAACTATACCATTACTGCAAAGCATTTACAATTCTTTTTACCGATGAAATTTAAGTTTACATCAGGCTCTCTACATACTCTTCTGATTTTCCCAAATCTTCTGCAATTTCAGCTACTGTTTTTCCTTTTTGCAGCCACCTATTGATCAAAAAGCGATCTCTTTCCCGCTCGCCTTCGGCTCTGCCTAATTTCTCGCCTTCGGCTCTGCCACGCTTTTCGCCCTCGGCTCTGCCTTGAGAAATTCCAGCAGCATAGCCTTCACGCTTTCCATCCTCATACTCTTCTGCGCGGATCAGTTCCTCGCGGCGTTCCCATGTATAATCAAGTACCATGCTCTTGGTCACCTCACTCCTGTTTTCTCTGAAAAACTCCTCCATGATATGATGCTTCACACAATAATCAATTGCTTCATTAATCGCCACTTCCAGCTCTTCCTCATATGCTGCCTCATCATATTCTGGTGCATTCTGCGCAATCTTCTTCTGATGTTCTAAATTCTCTCGCACACGGTTCACAAAGATCATATAACTACGAAGCACTTCACTTTTTTCCAGAAGCTGTGTATTATTGTTTGGGTTGATATTGTAGACTGTAACTGTCAGTTCAATCTCCGGTGTATCCGTCCGGTTAATAAATGCATCTGAGAGCTTCAGCACTTCTTTCTCCGGTCTTTTCTCTGTCCCGTTATAGAACACTGCAAAATGCGGTGTTGCGATCTGCACACGTTTTCTGCTATACAGATCCCTCTTTCTGATCGTTGTTTTGATCAGATTCGTTAAATAGATCAGGAAACGCAGCGGTGCATTGGGGCTGTACGTAGACTGATGTTCATACAGATTCAGATAATTGTTGATGAAAAAAGAAGCATCATTTCGTACTGATAACGAAATTCCATTTTCCAGCCGCATGATCTGGATCATATCAGGATCCGTATAAGCTGAATCGTTCATTGCATTGTAAACATCCAGTGCATACTCCGGTATTTGCAGCATCATGGAAATCACATCACTTTTGTATTCCCTGTTGCCATTGCTGCAATAGTTTCTTTTCTTGTCTTTCTGTGCCATAAGCATCCTCCTTTGGTAAAACGCAGGAAGTTGCTGCGCTATGGCAGTTCAGACATATACCATATCCTTTGCAGACCGGATATATTTATTATTATCCTTAGCTGCTCTGCAAATCGTCTTATTATCTTTCGCAAATCCCTGCTCTTATTTAGTTACAAGCATGGATTTTCTAAAAGATGAACAGATATGCTGCATCAATATACAACATCATAAAGATATGGTTCACAGAAGCAGAAAGCTCCCGAAAAGAAAATATGCTTTGCAATAACTATACCATTACTGCAAAGCATTTACAATTCTTATTTTTATCACAAAAGAATAACTTATTTTTCTAAATATCTACAACATCAAAATCTACAAAGGAAAAATAATCATCCTGCCATGTTACATAGCAATTATAGCCACTGCTATAATACTTAATGCCCTCGATTCCAGCTTCTCTGCAGCAGGCGGCTACAAAATTAGGCAGCAGATACTCCTTCTTTATTTTACCGCTATTGTTACTTGCTGCTAATCTAATATAATCAATAAAATTGTTCCGTTTTGACAACCCAGCTTCAGACAGATCGATCATTTTAATACTTCTTTTAGGCTTGATTTCCGCGACCTCAATGGCATGGGTTTTTGAGCTGCAATGCTTCTTTATTTCATTGATCGCACCTTCTTTTTTATCAGCAAAATAATAACAGCTGCTTCCGACTTCATTAAACCGGCCATGCGAACTTATATACGGCGGTGCTTTCAGCATCTCCTGCTCCAAATATAACTGATATGGTTTTTCTTCTCCCTCTATAGGCCGTGCATGATAAAATACTTCACAGTCAAAATCAATAAACGTATTCCAGCTCTGTATGATTTCATAAATATGTTTTCCTACCGGATGATTGATTGCAAAAGTTTTATTATCCGCAAGTTTACTTATGAATGGTATCAACTGTGAGACCGTAATATCCGCAAATAGCTCTATTGAAGATGTAATGACTGTAATGGTTCTGGCAGCTACTTTTTTCTCCGGTTCCTCTTCATGATAGAATTTCCGATCTTTGGTGTCATACAAAATATCATCTGCTTCTGCCACCCTTTTTGCTGCCTTTTTACTAAGTCTTCTCACGGTAGTCTTAACACCATAAGGCAGATCATATTTATCATAATCCGGAACAAATTTTAATATGGCAATATTTTGTGCGCTTACACTTCTCTGTACGATACTTGTAAGTCCCATCATCTCCTGCCAATTTTGATTCATTTGTCTGACATATTCATTTACAGCAAAAGATGGGTTACCTAAAATACCTTCCTGCAATGCCAGTATCTCTTTCGTTTTTGCCTGTACCTGTAGTGCAGCAGTCATTCCGTTTCGATATGCAGGATGATCAAACATCCCCTGCTTCTGCATACTTAAAATCTGTGAAACTGCCGTGGTATTTACAGCAGTCTGTGCCACATCATATACGCCCAGCTGTTTCATCCGCTGTGCCTGTTCTATTGCAGGCCTTAATGGCTGTACTATCTGCTGTATCTTCTGCGTAGTTTTAATAAAATCGTATATATCACTCATTTTTTCTTTCTCTTCTTTGCATAACATTCTACGTATTTACTCTCAGTTTTTATATCAGTAGAATTCAGATAATCTGCACCGGAATCATTGCCCAAATTCGTAAAAGACAGTTTTATACTATCACCATCATCCAGCACCTCAAGCTTTTTCATCATTTTATCATAATTTGATACAATCGCATGGTCAAATCTCCTGACCAAAGAAATATGTACACTCTGATCAAATAACAGCATATCAAAATTACCCACAAAAGACACCTCATACTCATCTGTACCCATCTCTGCTAACCTTTTACGAAATGTATCATCTACTGTTCCAACAATAGAAAGCTCTTTCCAGCTAAATGGCTGCTCCTCTCCACGAATCAAACCTGCAAGATAGGAAAGCGCCCTCATCTGCTTTTCTGCTATTTCCTTTGGAACCTTAATATCATGCCCGACATATTTTTCAATTTCACATACATCCTTTAAGAACTGCAGTTCTTCATCAACACTGACAAAACCACAGTTGTAAGAAGCTGTATTCACAATACCGGAACATAATATCTCTCCAATGCTTAATACTTTAACAGCAACCTCAATACCCTCTGAGGCTGATTTCATAAACTGCACATAACGCAAAAGTTCCTGATTAGAAGCATTATTAAGATTTAATGTAAAATCAACCCTACCATTTTGCATCATTTTTGTCCGTATCATAATATAAATGTGGCAGTTTTTCTGCTCACTATTATCAATGATATATGTACCATCATCCAAAATTTCTTTTGTTCGAAGTTCAAGATACTCAAATATCGTTTCCTGCTTTACAATAATAGAACATGCTATTGCAGGTGGAAATTCTTTTGGTTCTCTGACAATAACCTGCCCTTCCAATATTTTTGCTTCCACCTGACTTGGATCTTCTCTTTCACCAAGCAGTTTTACCACATCATGCATTTCCAATTTCAATTGAAGCTGATGCCGATCTGCATAATCCAGGATGTCCATCTTTGATACATCCCCAGGAGAAATAATCCGTTCTCCTATATATAATTTCCCATTACATAAATATCTTGGTGAATACTTTTTCTCTGCATCTTGTGTAAGTGGCCAGCTAATCAATTCCCTACCTCTTATCTGATACCCAAAATCGGGATATAAGGGATGCTGTTTATTCATGCTATAGAATATACTATCAAACCTATTCTGTATTTCTTCCAGATTACCATTCTTTGCCAGCTTAGCATATGCTTCCGGTGAATATATATTTAACAATTTAAGGTTGTCATTTATTTCCGACACATTACCTTGAATCGGTTCCAATTTTTCGTTTATAACTTCTGTTACTCCATCTACAATATCCCCGGCTAATAGATACTCTTTTACATTAACGTCTGACTTGAAAAAATTTCGAATAATATCCAGGCAATTGTATATAATGGTTTCTACTCTTTTTTGTGCCTCAGCAGAATTAGCATTACAATAAGAACAGGCTGCAGAAACTACCTCTTCTCTGGCAGCCTTCCTTTGTTTTGGATTCACGCAAAAGCAACGATCAACAACCAGATTTAAATACTTGTCCGACAAGAAATCCATCAAGCCCGCATAGTCTATCTCGTCACAAACCGCTACCGCTTCCTGATACTTCTTTTGAGATTCAACGAAATCATATACTGCTTTTTTCAATCTTGATTCATCAATCTTTCCTTCAAATTTTTTCTTTGCAGTTTCCAATGCCATATTGGCAATAAAATCAACTAACATCCCCACACTACATCCCATCCTTTTCATTCATAGATTTATTTTATTATACATTATTCAATTCCATAACACACTTATTTTTAAACAGAATCAAGAAACATTTTATCATCCCATTTTTCTTGTTATTATTATTAACTTTTTTATTCCATTTTGGAATATTTCTCTCTATTTTCATATTTTTTCATTAATATCTATTGCATAATAGTCTCAACAGTGCTATGCTACAAAAGATTTCAATATTGAAGCGATTTTAAAATAATGTTATTTATAATAACC
>ERZ779957.35-NODE-35-length-53489-cov-3.32324_pt1 | contig 53489 bp, 47 predicted proteins | sample MGYA00511583_ERZ779957 | MGnify/ENA primary metagenome ERZ779957 (study PRJEB29588, sample SAMEA2146320) | human gut metagenome | biome: human gut; feature: human-associated habitat; material: faeces | place: Denmark | collected 2008/2010 ... | reverse complement strand
TTAAACAGAGTGGAATGTCAGATGCGTGGATCATGAGTTTGGGAGTAGTGCTATCTTTAATTACTTTTAAACTCAAAGTATAAATGATTGTCATTACAGCTTGTTTGGGAGTAGTGCTATCTTTAATTACTTTTAAACATAGAAATAAACGGCAATTTTATACGATGAGTTTGGGAGTAGTGCTATCTTTAATTACTTTTAAACTAAAATTGTCTTCATATCAATTAAATAATTGTTTGGGAGTAGTGCTATCTTTAATTACTTTTAAACGTCTAGAAACAGCTATAAATAGCCTTAAATGTTTGGGAGTAGTGCTATCTTTAATTACTTTTAAACTACTCCTTAACAAAAATTGCAATTCCATTTAGTTTGGGAGTAGTGCTATCAAAGTATAAAAAAAGAAGAAAACTTTTGTGAATTCTTCTTTTTTATTTTAATTTCATATTTTGTAATTTTTTAGCTATACTTTTAGCTTCATCTGATGATTGGCATCTTATGACAATTTTATTTTGATCTACTTCTATTTTTAATAGGGAATTTAAATTTGGATTTTTATATGTTCTTACTAATTCTTCTATTTCATGGGTAGTTAATTTATTATCGATTATCTTTTTAAATACTTCTTCTTTTTGTTCATCTGTACTTAATCCATTAAGTGGTCTTGCTGAACTATAAGATAATTTATGATTTAATATTACTTTTTTTATATCTTCAGGTAAAGAGAGCAATTCTACATAATTTATTAACTGAGATTTAGAGACATGAATTAATTTGCTTAATTCCGAATAGCTGAGATTTAATTTTTCCTTTAGTTTCTTATATGCTATAGCTTGGATTAAAGGATTATCAGCATTATTTTTTAGATATTCTAAATAATATAAAATCGCTTGTTCTTCAGTAACGTGTTTTAAAAGATGGCCTTGAAAAGAATTTTTGTTTTGTTTTTTAGCTGATATATATTCTTCCCATCCTGAAAAAACTGTGGGCTTGTCTTTATTTATAAAAAGAAAAACCGGAAAGACTTGATTTCGATCTTCATTAATTTCTTTATTGAAATAATTCTCATCAAATAAATCTAATACCGGAGTTTTGGCCATATCAAAAATGGCAACATTGGTGCTTTGAAGGTTTCTTTCAATTTGGCTTGAAATGGTTTTTCCTTCGTATTGTTTAATTAATTGGGTTAATTTTCCTGAAATGCTGGTCTTGGAATTGACCTGTTTTTTAGATGTCTTTTTTATTGACATAATCAATAACCTCTCTTGCTAAAGAAGAATAGGCTAATGTTCCCGCTGCTTTAGGTTTATAATTTATTATCGGTTTTCCTAAAGCTGTACATTCGGCCAATGTTATATTTCTTGGAATTGATGTTGCCAAAGTTTTTTCTTTGAATATTCCAGTAATTTCCGAACTTACTTCGGTGCATAATCTTGCTCTTGCATCAAACATAGTCAACAAGAAACCGAGAATATCCAAGTTTTCATTGGTAGTGGATTGAATACTTTTTATTGTTGATAAAATTTGTGCTACTGCTTCCATAGCAAAATATTCGCATTGTACAGGAATCAAAACAGAAGTTGAGCATGTTAAAGCATTTCCTGAGAAGAATCCTAAAGAAGGAGGGCAATCGATAATTACAAAATCATATTTTTCAATTATTGGTTCTATCGTTCTTTTGAGTGTATAGTAATCTGGTGAATTTCCATTATTGATAAGAGTTGATTCAACAAGAGCTAATGAAAGGTTAGCTGGTAATAAATCAACGTTTTTTATAACGTTTTTTTTCAAAACTTTTTTTACATCTGCGGTCATTAAAAGAGCATCAGCAATAGTTCTTTTTAAAACTGTTGAATCCACTCCTATCCCTCTTGAGCAATTTCCTTGAGGGTCTAAATCGATCAACAAAACTTTTTTATTGCTGGCGCCTAAACAAGCTGATAAATTTATAGCAGTGGTAGTTTTTCCAACTCCACCTTTTTGATTTGCAATTGATATAATTTCTGTCATAAAAAACACCGCTTGAAAAGTATAGCAAAAAGCAGAGAAAAATTAAAGAAAAATTGAGATTTTTTCTATATTAATTAAAAAGTAAGTAAAATGTTTTTTTATATCTTTTATTGTAAAGAGGTATCTTATTTATTTCTTATGCATTTATTTTAATATGAAAAAAATTATCTTATTTTTCTTTCTTATTTTTAATTCTCATTTTGTAAATATCAAAAGCAATATATTTCCTGATATTAATTGTTCTAGCTATATTGTCATGAATGCTAAAACTAAGGAAGTTTTAGCAGGAAAAAATATCAATTTAAAAAGATCTGTTGCATCAATTTCAAAAATAATGACCGCTATTCTGGCTTTAGAAAGCGGAGAAATTTTTGACATGGTAACCATCGAAGACAAAGATACAAAGATGGAAGGAAGCTCAATATATTTAAAATTAGGAGATAAGATTTCTATATTAGATTTAACCTATGGTCTTTTACTTCGTTCAGGAAATGATGCTGCTTCAGCAATAAGTAGGCACATTGAAAAAAATGATAATTTTGCTTTAAAAATGAATGAAAAAGCACAAGAATTAAATCTATCAGATAGTACTTTTAATAACCCTTCAGGATTAGATATCGATGATGAAGGAAATATTTCTACTAGTTTTGATATTGCTTCTTTATATTCCTATTGTCTTGAAAATAATCTTTTTAAAGCTATTGTCAGCACCAAAAATTATTCCATCAATAATGTTTCTTGGAGAAACAAAAATAAATTACTTCATAGATACCAATATTGTACTGGCGGAAAAACTGGCTATACATATAAAGCCAAAAGAACTTTGGTAACCAGTGCCAAAAAAGAAGATTTTGAACTTGTTATAGTGACTTTAAATTGTGGAAATGACTTTTCTATTCATGAAAGTCTATATGAATATTTTTTTAATAATTATTATTACATTAATTTTTTGGAGAAAGGAATCAATTATATCAACGATAAAATTATCAAAAGTGAAAAAAATATCGGTTTGACAATAGAGAAAAATAAACTTGATGATAATACATATAAAATATATAGATTCGATAACAATAATAATCTTTTAGAATGTCAGTTAAGAAAAAATAATGAAATACTTTGGTCGAGGTTTTTAAATGAATAAAATTTTTATTGGAATTGCTATTTTATCTTTGATCTATGGTCTTATTACCGGGCGCTTTATGGATATGGCTAATGTCATTTTATCCATTCCTGAAGAAGGATTGAAAATTGCTGTTGCCCTTGTTTTCTCAGCAGTCTTCTGGAATGGTATCATGTATATTTTAGATGAAGTAGGAGTTATTAAATTTATAGCTAAATTACTCCATCCTCTATTACATTTTTTAATGCCAGAATTAGAGGATGAACAAACATTTAAATATATTTCTGCAAATATTGCCGCCAATATGTTCGGCCTTGGTTTTGCCGCTACTCCTAGTGGTTTAAATGCCATGAAAAGAATGAAGAGCTTAAGCAAAGAGAAAGAGGGTGTTGCTACCGATTCAATGGTAACATTTCTTGTTTTAAATACTGCTGGAGTTACAATTATACCAACTTCTGTTTTAGCTATAAGACAAATGTATGGTTCTTCTAATCCGGCTGATTTCGTTCTTCTTGGTATATTTTCAACATTCATGGCTTGTGTAGCTGGATTATGGCTCGATAGAATTTTAAAGAAAAAGAGAATGAAAAAATGATATCTACCTTATCTTTATTGATGATTCCATGCTTAATTTTATTTACATTTTTACTGGCAGGCATAAAAAAAGTTAAAGCTTATGATATTTTTGCTAAAGGATGTAAAGATGGATTAAATCTTTTTACCGAAGTATTTCCTTCGGTGATTGCAATGGTTATGGCGGTATCTTTATTAAAATCTTGTGGAATATTAAAAGATTTAGCCGCTTTGCTCGGAAGAATTTTTCCTTCTGCTAGTCTTATAGCTGATTTGACTCCAATGGTTATATTCCGTCCGATTTCTGGTTCAGCTTCAATCGCTACTTTATCTTCAATCTGCGCTAGCGATGCTGATAGTCTTAGCTGTAAAATCGCTTCAACCATTCAAGGATCAACCGATACAACAATTTATGTTTTAGCACTTTATTTTTCATCTGTAGGAATTACAAAATGGAAACATGCTCTTCCTGTTGGATTATTTGCTGATTTTGTCGGTATGTCTATCGCTATTATTCTCGGCTTACTATTTTTTAGATAATAGTCATTTTATCCATATTATGATAAAATAAGCACATGGAAAATAGATTACAAAAAATTATTGCTGATCGCGGATATTGTTCCCGCCGCAAAGCTGAAGAATTAATTCAAGAAGGAAAAGTTAAAGTCAATGGCGAAACTATAACTGCTATGGGAACCAAGTTCGAAGATGATGTAACAATAGAAATTGATGGAAAAATATTAAAACCTCAAACTAAATCTGGTTATACCTATCTTCTTTTCAACAAACCATTAGGCGTTTTAACTACCATGAAAGATGATCGTGGCAGGAGAACAATAGCAGAACTTATCCCTGAAAAATATGGAAGACTTTTCCCTGTCGGTCGTTTAGATATCGATACATCAGGTTTAATAATTTTAACCGATGATGGTAATTTTGCTAATTTGATTATGCACCCTTCTGGTGAACTTCCAAAAAGTTATTTAGCTAAAATTACTGGAAGAATAACTTCTACTGAATTGAAACAACTGGAAAAAGGTATCATGCTTGAAGATGGTTTAACCGCCCCTGCTAAAGCTGAAATAGTTTCAGTAACCATGGAAGAAAGCGAAGTCATTCTAACCATTCATGAAGGTAAAAATCGCGAAGTCCGCCGTATGTTTGAAGCTTTAAATCATCGTGTTAAATCATTGGAAAGAATTAAAATCGGCCACCTTGATACCAAAATTGGTCGTGGCCATTTCGTAGAAATAAAAGAACAAGATATTTTAAAATTAAAAAATTATTGTTTAGCTAATAGAAAAAAAGCTGGATATAAAGATTAAAAAATTTGGTAGAAAGAAAATAATATTTTCATCCCTCACATCGCAATATATACAATGCTACGCCTATATTGATTAAAAAATATTAAGATAGTAATTTAAAAGGTTGACCAATCCAGGTCAACTCTTTTTTGTGTCTATTGCACCAAAAAAGTGCTAAGTTAATTTTTTCCTAGCACTTTTATTTTTATTATAGTGGTAAATCTTTCTTTTTAAATCTTATAGAACCAATGACATATCCAACAAGACCGATAACAAATAATATTGCTAACTTCCAGATAAATGTTGTTGTTCCACTAATAATAGATACTGAATCAAACAATGTAATCAAAGATACATAGTTGAAATTATTTAAAGCATCTAAACGAACAACTGATGGAATGACTTGTGAACCGAATAAACCGAGCATTGTAGCAACGAGGAAGAACATGCTGAAGCCACCGCCTAAAGCCATTGAACGTTTACTTCTATCAAACCAACAAGAAGTTAAGAAGTTGATACCAGAGATGGCAAATAATGTGATGAAGGCACCAAGATTCAATAAGATTAACTCTCCATATGTAAGTTCAGTTACCGATGGATCAACAAAGGCAAAGCATATGCAGCTTGTAATTGTTGTAGCGCACATCATCAAGAATAAGGAACCAATCAAATAGCAAGCTTGAGTAAATGTAACTTCTTTTCTTTTGGTTGAAGTAGATAAGACATAGGCCATACTTCCAGAATCGACTTGACCAGAAATGAGGTTATTTGAAACCATGATGATATAGATGATAGGAAGTAATAAACCAGCCATCTTGAAGAAGATTGAACCGACGATTAAAGCATATAAATCCATTTTACCAATTTCTTCAATAGCATCGGATACTTCACTTGGTAAAGCATCTAATAAACCATTGGATAATTCTGTTTGTAATTTATTTGTAGCTTCCAAAACCGCTGCATTATAAGCTTCTTCTGTTTGATAATCATCGCGGTTGATCAATGAAATTTCATAATCGAGTCTTGCTTGATAGGCGATAATTGAAGTTGTTGTACTCTTTTTAACACCTTCATAGGTATAACCAAAGCTATCATATTTTTCTTTTGTTACACCGAATTCATTTAAAGCAATCAACATTTTTTGTGTTGTTTCTTCACTGGTTAAATTGCCAGCAAGAAGAATTGGAGTGGCATATTGTGTACGTTCGATTCGATAATCTTTTCTTGTATCGCTGTTTAAGTAAGTTTTAATGTCACTAGCTTCTTCACCTTTTGCCCAATTTACTAAATCGCTGGCAGTGATATTTTGAACTAAGGTTGCAACATCATAATCTTCTTTTGGTGTAGATCCTGGTTCATATTCTTCATACATAGAATCAAAGTTAGAACCGGGGTTGATAGCAAAAAGCATTGAACCCATAATTTCTTTATAAGCTGATGAATTTTCATCATTTTTTTCATCTAATTTTTTAGCTTCGACTAAAGCTTGATCTTGGACATCTTTTACTGCTGCTAAATAAACTTCAGAAATTTTTTCTTTAGCAACCATTGCATAAGTAGCATATATAGAAGTAGGTTTATTATTGTTCCAAGCAGCTAAAGCTTGTTGATAAGCTTCAGTACTCTCAAAATCACTAGACTTTGGTGCTTGTTCAAGCCATTGAGATACAAGTCCAATATAATACATTTCGACTGAATTTTCTTCATATGCTGGAACATTTTGTTGCCAATTTTGCATAGCTAATAAATATTCTTGCATATTAGTATAATTTGTTTGAACTGGCATTGTAACTAACCAAGCATCAACTTTTTGAGAATATTCATCAGCCTTTTCTTTATTGGCTAAAAATTCATTTTTATATTCAAGAACAAAACTATTATCAAATAATTTTGTACCTTGATTGGCTCTTTCATAGAAAGTTAATGCTTGCTTATCCATATTGGAATCAATTGTTTCAACAATTATCGTATCTTCGACCGAATTTTTTATATCAGAAATATTTCCTGAACCACTGATCAACATTACGCAAGCTAACATGAAGCAGACAGCAGCGGTAATTATCGACCACATTACGCCGTTAGCTTTGCATGATTGTTTAAATAACGCTTTACTAAACATTTAATTATTCTCCTTTTCTAATTTTGAATGAATTATTTCATTAAAATGACGTTCCAAAGTGTACTTGACTTCCGCGATAAACTTAACATCATATTCCGTTAATATTCGGAATAACGAAGTCATTTTCTTTTTATCTATGCGGATAGTAACTTGATTATATTGTTCTTGCTTTCTCAATATCACTATTGGAAGTGTTTCAAATTTTAAGAAATCATCATGATTTTTAAATTCAATTTTAAAATCACGAACAGGCCTATTATGAATTTGATGCATATCGGCAATATCGATGATTCTTCCATCATTGATTAAAGCAACTCTATCACAGGTTTCTTCCATTTCTTCAAACATATGAGAACTCATGAAGATTGTCTTTCCTTTTTGATGTTCATTTTTTATTATTTCCAAAAATGCATCACGCATCAAAGGATCAAGTCCAGTTGTTGGTTCATCGAGAAGAATTATGTCAGGATTATTCATCAAAGCAGCAACCAAAGCTGTTTTTTGTTTCATACCCTTACTCATTCTTTTTAGATTAGCTCTTGGGTCCAATTGTAATTTTTCAATCAATTCATTAGCATAATCCATACTTTTCATATTTAAAAAGTTAGCTTGACTTTTTAAGAACTCTGTTCCGGTAGCTAAATCAGGAAAAGCGATTTCTCCAGGAACATAACCAACATGTTTAACATATTCACTTGAATGATCCCAAGCTTCTAGTCCATTGACTTTTACCGTTCCACAAGATGGTTCGATAAAACCCATAATACTTCTGATTGTCGTTGTTTTACCTGATCCATTAGTTCCGACAAATCCAACCATTTCCCCTTTTTCAATATTGAGGGTCAAATCAAAAATTCCACGATGATCACCATAATCTTTTGTTAAGTTTCTTAACTCGATAACACTCATTATAAGGCTCCTTTCTTGAAATCTTTTTCTTCTTTATAGAACTTCATAAAGTAATCTTCCAAAGTCTCTTTACGATTAGAGAATTCATCTAATTCGTAACGGGAGAAAATAGAGATCGCTTTATTGATATCACTATCATTAGTTGAAACTAATATTCTCTTTTTTTCTGGATTTGATTTTAAAATATTGACAACACTAACATTTTCTTTATCATTTAAAAATATTTGATAGTCTTCAAGATTATTAAATGTCAATCTATAAGTTTTAATTGCTGAATGCTTTAAATCATTAGCGACAAATTCAGAGACAATCTTTCCGTCTTTAATGATTCCAATACGATCGCAAGTAGCATCAACTTCAGAGAAAATATGGCTGGACAAGAGAATTGTCTTTCCTCTTTTCTTTTCATTTTCAATAAATTTGATGAACACTTCCTGCATGACTGGATCAAGCCCACTGGTCGGTTCATCAAGAATTAAAACTTCTGGATCATGCATAAATGCTGTTACAACAGCAAGTTTTCTTTTGACACCTAAACTCATTCTTTTTGTCTCACCATTTAAGACATTTGGTTCAAGTTTAAATAGATTCAACATTTCATCAAGTCTAGCTTGATTATGAATATGTTGCAAATCTTGCATCATTTTCAAAAATTCATAACCAGTTAATCCCGAAGGAAGAGCGATTTCACCAGGAATATATCCCACTTTATTTAATAGCTCATAATACTTATTAAAGGTATTCTTATCAAATATTTTTGTTTCACCACTATCTGGCTTAGAAAAACCCATGATATGTCTAATAGTTGTTGATTTACCAGCACCATTAGGACCTAAAAAGCCATAAACCTCTCCTTTAGAAACTGAGAATGATACATCGAAAACTCCTCGGCCTGAACCATAGTCTTTTGTAAGATTATTTACTTCAAGTACTTTCATTTCTCACCTCCAAGAACAAATATAAACTTAAGTCTAATATTGGACACAGGTTTACTTTGTTCAATAAAAGTACTATACTATCATTGTTGGCAAGTTAAAAATACTAATTATTGACTTTAGTTCAATATTGGACTAAAGTACAGAATTGGTACATTTAAGGAGAAAAATGAATACATATAGAAATTCAATTCGCACAAAAAACAATATTCGTAAAGCTTTTGCTGAATTATTAAAGGAAAATAAAGTTGTTGAAAAAATAACAGTAAAGGACCTTATTGAAAGGGCTGATATTTCTAAAAGTACTTTCTATTTACACTATAGAGATATTTATGACATTATCGAAGAAATGGAAAATGAAGTACTTGATGTTATTGAAGAAGCTTTGAATAAAGCCTATTTAGATAATTCCACCTCATTTATGCCTTATTTAAATTTGATATTTGAACTTCTTAAGAATAACGAAGAACAATATCGCTTGATAATGACTGCTAAATACCCTGTTTTATTTATGGACAAACTAAAAAAGATGATTTATTCAAAAGTTATCGAAGATAAAACATTAACCGCTTTATCGAAAAATCCTGATATAAAAAAAGCAGAAGTCAACATGATGATCAATGGAATTCTCCATTTAGTTTTGGATTATATGCGTGATAAAATCGATCTTACATTAGATCAAATTTTTGAAACCATCAATGCCTTGTTAATTAGAATTTCAATTTTGGATAATTAATTATAGTACAACATTAAAAGTACAGCATTCTTCATCTTTTTCGTTGATTATTTCATGAGAATGACCCTTGGGACAATAATGGCATTGTCCCTTTTTTACTATTTCTTCTTTTCCATCGAGAATACATTTAATTTCGCCTGAAATAACATATACTATTTCAGAATTATATTCATGTTTATGAAGACCAATACTGTTTTTAGCCGGAACTCTCGAGACTAAGATTTTTCCATTTTCATCTTTAAACATTCGGCAATAGATATCACCTTTTCCACCATAAAAATTATTTATCACTGTTTCTTCTATATCTTTAAAATCAATCATTTTTCTCTTCCTTTTTTGTAAAAGCTGAAACTCCCCATTTTTTCAAAATATTATGATATAAAATTATACCAACAATACCTGCTACAGTTTCTGATATTGGAAAAGCAATCCATGTATAATCAAGACCTATTAAAGAAAATAGATAAAAAATAGGAATTAAGCAAAATATTTGTCTGGTCAAAGAAATCAATAACCCTTTTTTCCCTTCACCGATAGATTGGAAAAAAACCGGTGTCATAAGTGAAAAAACAGCGGAAAAGAAACTACAACCAATTATTCTAAATGCCACCACACCAACTTTCATAACTTCAGCATCCTTACTGAATAAAAGTATACATTTATCGGGAATGACCAAAAAGCAGAAAACACCGATAACCATAAATAAAATAGCTATTAAATACGAATAATTCATGGTCTTTTTAATTCTTAAAGAATTATTTATCGCATGGTTATAGCTTATAATTGGCACAACACAAGTCTGAAGACCACCAATCGGAATAAAAAAGAAACTCTGCATCTTGTAATAAAGACCAAGTACTGTTACTCCAGCATCGGAAAAGCCACCCAATATAAAATTTAAAACAATAATATATACCGAAGCCAAAGCTTGCGAAACTATATATGAATATCCATAATGAAAAATTCTTTTAGCATAATGATGAAACTCTTTTAAAGCAGGTGGTTTTCTAAAGCCTTTAACACCTGTGATTAAACAAGTGACAAATTGACCGATAACTGTTGCAAATCCAGCACCGGCTACTCCAAGTTTAGGAATTGGTCCTAAGCCAAAAATCAAAATAGGATCCAAAATAATATTAATAATTGCACCAGTAAGTTGAGCAATCATCGGAACAATCATATTTCCTTTAGACTGATGGACTTTACTAAATGTTCCATCCAGAAATTGAAAGATAGAACCACAACAGACAATATAACCATAGATTATCGCATCACCAATCGCCTGCTCTGTATTAATTGTAAAATTGACAAAGGGTTTTATAACTAAAACAATGAGCAAAGAAAATAAAGCCCATTCCAAAATTTCAAGAATAATACCTACCCCGGCTGCTTTATTAGCTTCTTCAGTTTTTCCCTGAGCAAATTTATGATCCATATAGGCGTTGACCCCAACACCAGTTCCCACCGATAAAGCCATAATAACCCACTGCAAAGGATAGATAACACCTAAAGCTGTCAGAGCATCATTAGATAATCTTCCAACAAAAAGGCTATCAACAATATTGTATAAAGCTGATATCAACTGCGCTAGCATAACCGGTGGTGCTAGTTTTAACAAAATTTTACTTATTTTTTCTTTTCCAAGAAATTCTGATTCTTCAAGACTTTTTTCCATATATTATTCTTAGCAATATCAATCAATGCGCCTATAATTCTATCACTTCTAATTTTTAAAAATCTACATTAAATATAAGTAAAAATTTTCTTTTTTAAATCAAATACTAAAGAGTAAGAAACGAGATTGCTGATATTTTCATTTTTATAAAAAAACTTAAATTAATTTTTAAAAGTTGCTACTTTATTTTCGATACTATATCAAAGCAAATATTTGCACTTTTATTAGCCATTAGTTTTTCAAATGTTCCATAATCTTTTACTTGTTCTTCAGTTCCAACAATATCCGAAATAAAGCGAATAGAAACAAACTTAGTATCGAGAAGATAACAAGCTTGTGCAATTGAAGTGCCTTCCATCTCACAAGCGCAGACATTTTCTAATTCAATATTAATTTGTTTTAAATCTGTTACAAAAGTATCAGCGGTATATATTTTTCCATTTTTAAAACTAATATTATTATCTTTTAATATTTGTTGCATTTTTTCTTTTATCTTAACATCTGTTAAATAATCTAGTGGCATTCCTGGAACTTGACCAAGTTTATATCCAAAATTCACTGCATCGACATCTGAATATCTTAAAGAATCAGCAATTAAAATATCAGCTGTATGAAGTCCATTTATTCCACCAGCAATACCAGTATTTATAATAAAATCAGGATGATATTCTTCTATCATTAAACCAGCGCCAACTGAAGAAGCTACTTTTCCAATTCCACTTTTTATAACAACCACTTCTTTATTTTCTATAGTGCCACTATAAAAATTATAATTAGCAATCTTCTTTTCTTTTTTATTTTGAAGTTTACTGACTAACAATTCAACTTCAACATCCATTGCGCCGATGATACCTATCATATATTAACTCCTTTTTTTAATTTATAATTCGCTTTTTCTATTAGATAATATATTGAAACAATTATATCAAAAACATAGATAAAACTTCCGATTCCACATATTATTGCCATCTTTTTAGTGATAATGCCATTCTTTTTCAATGAATAAGTACATCCAATTGAAGCAATTCCGCTTAGAACAATTGTTAAAAAATCAACAATGACAGCATAAAAAATTAAACCTAATCCCCAAATGCTCATCAAAACTCCAACCAAAGCAACGATAAAATTAGCAATATACGAAGGAATTTGAAGACATTTAGTCAAGATATTCATATTGCACGCTTCAAAATATGTAATCTTATTATTTGTCGAAAATACAGCAATAACAATCGCAAATACTAAACAAAGCAATGTATAAATAATTAGAAAAGCTGATAATACTATCAATCCAATTTCTAAAATATTACCAATAACCACATCATTGTCATCGCTTGGAAAATTAAGCAATACTAAAAAATATATCAACAAAACGATTGAAGTTATTGAAAATACATAAGGATAAATAATATTTGGAATTGTTAAAAGATATTTTTTTATTTTTTTCACAGCTAGATTCTATCACATTTAAAAACTATTCTTCTATTATCTTAATTTTTTCACTAGTTGCAAAATTAAAATTCTATTGACATTTTAGATTATTTTTCTGGCTAATAAAACACTACTAATCAATATATTTATAATTTTTCTAAAAACCATCAAAATAATTAGAAATTATAATTCAAGGCTATTAGGGTCTAATAAAAATTCTTTTAGTCCAACAATCAAATAGCCTTTTTCATTGCGACGTGGTTTTATACTATTCCTTACTACTATAATTTTTTTGAATGAATCATCGATATTATCGAGTGATTTTGTTTCTTGTTTCATCTTTTCTTCATTTGGAATATCATAAGCTGATTGAATATAATAACGCTTATTGCCTTGGTTAGCGACAAAATCAATTTCAAGTTGCTTTCTTTTTAAAGTGCCGTCGATATTTTCTCTTGTTTCTACAAAACCAACATCAACATTATACCCGCGATAACGTAGCTCATTATAAATTATGTTTTCCATTAAATGAGTTTCTTCTATCTGCCTAAAATCAAGTCTTGCATTACGTAAGCCAACATCTTCAAAATATATCTTATAAGGTGTGTTTATATATTTTTTTCCTTTTACATCATATTTATTTACTTTTGAGAGAATAAATGCCTGTTGCATGTAAGTAATATAACGATCAATAGTAAGTGCACTTAAAGAAGTATTTTTAATACTTTTAAAAGTATTGGCAAGTTTTGTTGGATTAGTCAATGAAGAAATACCAGACGCGATAATATCCAGTAATTCACCAATATTTTCATCTGAATTAAGATTATTGCGTTCAACAAGATCTTTAAGATAAACATTTTGTAATTGTGTTTTAAGATAACTCGACTTTTGTTCAGAAGTTTTCATCAACGCAACTGCAGGTAACCCACCATAAATCATATAATCGTCAAAAGCATAATCTAATCCATCCTGATAATTCGCATAAAATTCTGAAAAAGATAATGGTAAAACATGTATTTCATCTCCTCTGCCAGCAAACTCAGTCAATACATCACTTGATAAAAATTTTGAGTTGCTGCCAGTTACATACACATCCATATTTTTTTTGCGTAAATAACCATTGAGCACTGCTTCAAAACATCCAAGATTTTGAACTTCATCAAGCAAAAGATAATACATATCATTATCTATCATTCGTTGAGAAATAAACGTCATAAATTTTTTAGGATCTACTTTCTTTTTATTAATAAAAAGATCCTGTAAATCTTCACCAATAAGTAATAAATCTTCAGCAGAATCAAAAGCAAATTTAATTATATGGCTTTCATCTACGCCCTCTTGTCTCAATTTTTCGTAAAAAATATCATTCATAAGATAAGATTTGCCACATCTTCTAATTCCAGTAATAATTTTTATAAATCCATTATGTCGTCTTATTTGAAGCATTTCTAAATATTTATCTCTTTTTATCTCCATTTTGAGCACCTCAATTAATATTTATGGATTAATTGCCACTTTTATTAAACATATTATAACATATTATTTTCTAATAATAAAACATCAATCCACTTAATTTCTTTGGCAAAAAAACCGAAAATATTAAGTATTATGTCGAATCGTTTTCTATTCAATTTTTTTATTGTCTTTGATTTATAATACAAATTAGAAAACTTTTTTATAAAACAAGATAATATTTAAAAACTATTCTTCTATTATCTTTATTTTTCCTCTGCTTTTATAGGCATATAAAACCATTTTGCTTGAAACTATGGCTTCTTCAGCATCTATTTCAAACTTCTTCTTTTTTTCAATCTTATAATAAAAATCGGAAATCAAATGTTCATGGCCATTTCCATAACATCTTTTACCATAGATATTTATATCATCTTTGATTTCAATTATCTTGTTATCAACTATGAGTCGATCTTTGGATAAAATTATATTTTCTCCAGTTTCTAATTTTAAATTTATTATCGGTGATAAATCTGTTTTAGCAGAATTGGTAGCAAAAATTGAATAACTTGATTTTTCTCCTTTAAATAATACCATCGCACTATCTTCAACTTCTATTTTGTCTTTTAAAGAAAAATTGTTAATATCTGCAACAACTGATTTCGGGCTTCCACAAAACCATTGCAATAAATCTAAAGTATGGATAGCTTGATTTATTAATACTCCCCCACCTTCTAATTTCTTTTTTCCTCGCCAATAATCGCTAGCATAATATTTTTCATCTCGATGCCAGCAAATATCAGCATGAGCATAAGTCACTTTTTTATCTTTTAAATAATTATAGAGCCAAAGCGAAGTAGGGTTATATCTATTTTGGAGACAGACACCATATTGTGCTTGACTCTTTTTTGCTATTTTCTCAATTTTCTTCAATTGATTTAAAGTGATTCCCATCGGTTTTTCCGAAAGAACATTTATATTTTTCTTCAAGAAAAAGTAAGCCATTTCCGCATGGAGATAATGAGGAGTTAATATATGCACAACATCAATATCTTTTTCTAATATTTTTTGATAATCTTGATATATTTCAGCATTTAAATTAAATTCTTCTTTTATCTTTTGAGCTTTAATAACATCGATATCACATAGTGCTACTATTTCGGATTTAGTTTTTAAAATTGCATTAATATGTGTTCTAGATATTCCACCACAGCCAATAATTGCACTTTTCATTATTTTGAACCATTATAGGTGTCCTTAGTATCCAATATTTTTTCTTCAACATTTTTATGTATTTTAGAATTTTTTATTTGTTTTAATAAAAGTTCATAATACTTTTCATCATCTATAGGAAGTTCAATCATCTTATTTAGCCAAGTAGACATCAACATTGCATCCATCAATTCAACGCTTTTTAAACCTTCTTTGCCATCGACAAACAATGGTTCAATTCCTAATATAGCATTGGTAAAGTTACGGCAAATTCCCGTATGTTGTAAATTTTCTCCATCTGTTTCAACTTCAATTTCTTCAAATTTTGGTGAACCAAACCCACCTTTATATTCTTGATTAAATTTTCTTTCATCAATCTCGTTTTTATAAAGTTTCAATTTATCGTTTTCGCAGACAATCTTTCCGCCTGTTCCTAAAACTTCAAATCTGTTTGTTCCAGGGGCATCTGCGGTACTGGTAACAAAAACGCCTGTAGCACCATTTTCATATTCTAAATAACAGGTAACATCATCTTCAACTTCAATATTATGCCATTTTCCAAAATGACAAAAAGCTTGAAGTCTTTTTGGCATCATACCGACAACCCAGGCCAAAAGATCCAATTGATGTGGGCTTTGGTTGAATAAAACTCCACCGCCTTCGCCTTCCCAAGTAGCTCTCCAATCTCCGCTGTCAAAATAACTTTGTGAACGATACCAATCCGTAATAATCCAATTGACTCTTTTTACTTCACCTATTTCTCCACCGGTAACAATTTCTCGCATTTTCCTATAGACACAATTTGTTCTTTGATTAAACATCATTGTAAATAAAGCGTGTGAATTTTTGCTGACCTCGATCATTTCTTTAACTTGTTTAGTATAAACTCCAGCTGGTTTTTCACAGATTACATTGATATTTTTCTTCAAGGCCAAAATTGTTAATTCCGGATGTTGATAATGTGGTACAGCGATAATTACAGCTTCTACATTTCCATGCTCTATCAATTCACTGCCTTCTAAATAACATTCAAAAGTATGATTAGGGTAAAGATTTTTTATTCTGTCGATTTTTTCTTGCTTTCTATCAGCAATAGCAACAACTTCACCAAAAGGAATATTGCCTTCTTTCATAAAATTGGCGATATGTCCACTTCCCATATTACCTAAACCAATAACGCCATATCTTACATATTTTTTAATAAATCCATCTTTGTACTCGGTATAATTTTTTTCTTTCAAAAGATTTTTTAAATTTAAACAGGCAGCATTGAAAGCTTCTTTATTGTTTTTATAAACAAATTTATTTTTTAATTCTGTCTTATCAATTTCTGAATAACCAGGAAAAACTGAAAGATGAGGTTCAATAGTCAAAGTGACATTTTTGTTGTCGATTAATTTTAAAATTCTATCAATTTTGCAATCGCCTTTTCCCGCCGGAACTATTTCTCCGCTTCCTTCAATAATGTCTTTGATATGAAAATAATCCATTTTATCAAATAAAGAATCGATGGTCTTATCAGGATTTTGTTCACATTGAATAAAATTTGCAGGATCATAAACAAATTTTAAACCTTGGACATTTTGCTTTAATTCTAAAACTCTTTCTAAACTATCACCATAGATATCTTTTTCATTTTCATGATAGAGTTCAACATTATATTTTTTTGCAAAATTTACCATCTCTTGAAGTTTTTTTATTACTTCATCTTTCTTTTCATAGGCTTTAAAAAAGCTGAACATTCTTATTCTCGAAGTTTGGAATATATTAGCTAATTCACAAAGTCTTTTTAAAACTGTATTTTTATATTCTTCAAAAGCAACATCAATATCAACTTTCCCTAATGGAGAACCGATCGACCAAACTCTGATATCATTTTTTAATAATTCTTCATAATAATATTTTGCTTCTTCATCGGTGAAATTCAAAACATTTTTTCCATCGACATTTCTAATTTCAATAAGATGAATATTATTTAATTTAAGTCCTTCAATCTGCTCTTCTAACTTATTTCCATATTCATCGCTAAATGCACATAATCTAATCATATTCACTCCTTATTTGACAAGTTTTATCAACTCTTTTATACTTTAATTATATAGTACAAAATATGCTAAAAAACATGGATGAAACCATTTAAATATAAGAAATTTAGCACAAAAGAGAACTAATATGAACTTGAAAATAATATATCATAAGCACAATAGAGAAAGAAAAAATATTCCTCCTATCAATTCGCACATCCTCTATTTTTATGAACTGACATTTGTTTTAGATGGCAGTTTAACTTATATTGTCGATAATAAAGTCATCGAATTAAAAACAAATGATGCGATATTTATAAAATATGGTCAACAAAGAGAAAGAAAAGTCCAAACTTCAAAAACAAATTACATCAGTTTTAATTTTCTTATTGAAGAAAAAATAAATATGCCAACCTATTTTAAAAATATAATCGACAATGAATTAAAACTAGCTTTTTTATACTATGATGAAATGATTAGCGCTAGGACATCATCAACAACCAAAATTTCTAATTTGCTTATAAACATAATAGAAAAATTATTATCTTATCAAACTAAAGTTTCTTGTTCTCCACTTACAAAAAAAATAATTATCTTTTTAAAAGAAAATAAATATGGAAAAATAACTCTTAAAGATATTGAAAATTTGACCTTTTTCTCTTCAGAATACTGTGAAAAAATATTTAAAAAAGATACCGGTAAAACAATATTAAAATATTTCAATACTCTAAAGATTGAAAAAGCTAAAGAATTAATAATAATCGGCGAACTCTCTTTAAGTGAAATATCCGAAAAATTAGGATTTGAAGACTATAACTATTTTTCAAGATTATTTTCCAAAATTATCGGTTGTTCTCCTAAAAATTATTTAAATAAATGGATCAAACAGATTTATTAGGAACGTATTACTTCAACATTTTTTAAATAGTCATTAGCTGGAGTTTTATAATTTCCTACAATATTATTTCGGAAATAAAATGTTTGTATTTCATCGCTCGGCGCTAAAAATAGAAAACGGCTCTTTTTACCGATTGCATCTGTTTCAACAATATTTTTTTCAAAATAAATAATATTATCATTCATATTCATATCGTTTAACATGATGATATAAGAAATATCTTCTTCGTTTTCTTTATAATTATATTTAATAATATTATTTTTTATATTTATACTTTGAGAAAATCCACATCCATAATAACGGAATACAGTGCCGATTTTAACATTCAAATTGAAAACATTGTTCTTACATTCTTTTAGCACATTGTAAACAATAAATTCTGAATCTGAATTGATATTGCAGACATTTCTATTTAAGACATTACAATTTAAGAATAAATCGGTAATTCTAAAATTGGTAGTAATGACATTATTTTGTACGATGTCAGCATTTTTTATAATATGAATCTGTTTATCTAGATTCTTTTTATTCGAATCAAAGATGATTTCATTTTCTTCAATCAAATCAATTTTATTAGTTTCTTCACCATTAGAAGAGGCTTCAATTAAGCGAAAAGAATCAGTTGTTTTCGAACTTATATGCGCTTTAATCTTATTTTTTCTAATTTTAACACCAGTAGCTTTTCTGACCCAAATTAAACCACCTGTTGAACAACAATCGATTTCATTGTTTTCAAAAACAATATTATTTGCTTTTTGTGAAGAAGCAAAAGAACCAAAGGAAAAATTCATTACACTTGAAGAAACGCCTTCATCTTCTACTTTAAACTTATTATTTTTTATCAAAACATTTTCGATGCTTCCCATAAAAACAGCTATGAGTTCATCGTGAGCAATTTTATGAAAACTAGAATTTAAAACCTTGATATCTTTACTTCCAAGATTGTGAAAATCCCGAATCCATAAACTTCCACCAGCTTCAGCATCACAGACATTTTCAAATTGGCAATTGTTGATAAGGATATTCTCCCAATTGGTATAACAATCAAAATTTGTAAATTCTCTATCTTTTGCTAAACTTTTTAAAACAGTTTCAGGAATAACATATTGGCAATGATAAAATTCAATATTTTGTGAATTGAAAATTCCTAATTGAGTTTTTATTCCATTCATAGTCTCAGAGAAATTATAAGTAATATTAATATTAGAGAATAATAACTTTTCACAAGAAGCGACACTGAAGAAAAATTCATGATAAACTTCATCATCATATTGATCATTTATAACTAAATATGAAGCGTTTCCTAATAAAGATAAATTTTCATTTTGATATAAATTAATATTATGGCAACATAAATATTCTTTTGATTCAAATATAAGATAGGAAACATCATATTGTCCTATATTTTGAAAAATATAATTAATGATATCAGAATCATCATCTTTTCCATTTCCTTTAACTCCAAGACTTTCTATTGAAAAAGCCCTATATTGAGGAATAATTTCAGCAAATAAACCATTATCAAGCGGAATAGAAAGAGGCTTATTATCGTTGATAATTTTGTACCTTGCTCCACCTTTATTGCTTCCAGCATAGTATTCTTTGGTTTCAGCTATAAAACCTACAGATAAATCTTGTTTTTTCAACTTCTCAACATTATCGAAATAATTAATATCATCATCTTTCTTAACTTCTCCGATTAAAACTTTTTTATCTTTCGCAGAAATATTTACTCTATGATCAGAATATTCAAATTCATAAATATCATCTTCGAAAATTACCGGTACATTAAAACTATAAGAAAGATAATTTTGAAAACTAAGACTTTCATCTTCATTATAATTAGAAACTACATCATTGATTTTTCTTTCTAAATCATTGCTGCTCTTGCAAGAGTTGCAAAACAAAATACTAATAAATAAACTTATAAATATCGTTAATAATTTTTTCATAAATTCCCATAAATAAAGCCTTGAATATTTCATCAAGACCATTTCTTATTTATCTTTCTTTAAATCATCATAAAATGAATAACTATTCTTTCCATGTTCTTTAGAAAAATACAAAGCTTCATCCGCCTGCCTAAAGACATCCATCTTATTTTCTCCTTCATAATCAGAGAAAGTAATACCGGCGCTAATTGTTACCGGAGGAAGATCTTTTTCGGATTTAATGAGCTCAATATTCAATTTTTCTAATCTTTCAGAAATTGAATCTTTATTTGCTGAAGGCATTTCAACAACAATGATTGCAAATTCATCACCGCCAATACGGAAAACATAATCCTTTGTACTAAATGTATTTTCTAGTTGACTGGCAACTCTTTTGATAACTTTGTCCCCCAATTGATGACCATAATTATCGTTGTAAAATTTAAAAGTATCAATATCTAATAGAATCAAAGAAAATGGAACTTCTCCGTTTAAATATATTGGTAAAACTTTATTGAAGGAACCTCTATTCAATAGACCTGTTAAAGCATCATGTTCAGCTTCATGGCGAATAAGTCTTTGTGTTTCTTGATTGTCTTCATAAACTTTATTATAATTTTCAGCTAATGTCTGAAGCTCAACTACACCGATAACTGGAAAGACTTGATCTTTTTCAATGCTTTCATTATATGTAAGAAGAGGTTTAACTATAAGTTTTCTAACGATAAAACTGCTTGTTAACAAAATTACGATAAGAATGAATAATCCTATTTCTAACTTGATAAAAACATCTTTAAATACCATTATATAATAATTTTGTCTATTTTCTGTAAAAGAAACAATGCTATCTAAGCAGACATCAAGATTATAAATTATCGTATTTTTAGATTCTTCATAATTTCTATTGCTGACTAAATTTTGTGCTTTAGCAAGTTTTTCATCATTTGAAAGACTATTATCTTCTTTAGATATGGAAACATTAATTATTTCAGCATCCAAAGTGGTTTTATCAAATCCCCCAACATCGCAGATAAGTCTCATCGAATAATATTCGGTTTGCATCAATTTTTCAGATTCACTCACAGCTTTATTCAAATCTGCTATAAAAATATTATCAGGAAACATCGATTCAAATTTTTCAATTGCTTTTTCTCTTGATCTTGTTATATTAGCTTCTTCAAAATAAGAATCCATATATTTTCTATCGCTGGTCATTACGAATAGACGAACATCATTTGTCAATAAATCCGATGCACTTCTTATATCTTTAGCCGCATTTTCACATGCTATCAATTGTTCAGTATTGGCTTCTAAAGATTTAAAATCTAAAATTCCTTTTATCGAAACAAAGATAAAAAATACCGAAAGAACTGCAGCGATTATAATGCTCATGCTGTTGAACCTTTTTATTCTTATCCCTTTAACTTTCTTTGCATTATCGCTTTCAATGTTGCTCATAGTTGTTGCCTTTCTTGTAGTGTTTGATTTAATTCTTTTATTATAAAAATTGGGTTTTATTTAATCAAGATTAAATTAAGCATCTTTTTTTATTGTTTTTGCACTGGTTTTCAAAATAAAAGAATGAGGAACAAAACGGGAGAAAAAATATTGAACCCTATTATTAAATCCAATGATATATAAATCTTTTCCCTTCTGTGATTTTTTATATGCGATTTTTGCAACATCGACCGCATCAAGTGGCTTTTTTAACTTAAATGTATAACCATTATGAGCTTTGTCCACAAATTTAGAATTGAAAGGACCAGGACATAAAGTTAAGACTTTGATATTTGTCTTTCTAAGTTCATAACTTAATGCTGAAGAAAAACTATAGACAAAACTTTTGCAGCAATGATAAGTGCACATATATGGTCCTGGGTAAAGACCAGCTATTGAAGAAACATTGATGATATGTCCTTCATTATTTTTTATCATGTCATCGACAAATAGACGGCAAAAAGCTAAAACAGCACTGCAATCAACTTCAACCATCTTAAGCTGTAAATCTAAGTCCATGTCTTTAAAATCTTTGCAATCGCCAAAACCAGCACAATTGACAAGATTATTTATGAACATATCATGTTCTTTAGAAATTTTATAAACTTCTTTAATATTATCAATATTGCTTAAATCACAACAATATATTTTAAAATCTAAAGATTTATATTTTTCTTTTAATTCTTCGTTAACCTTATTTAAATTTTCTTCATCATAATCTATAAGTAAAAGATTATTTCCATTTTCAGCATAAATTCTAGCCAATTCTTTTCCTAATCCGCTTGCTGCGCCTGTTATTAAAGTATATTTCATTTTTCACCTCATATCTTTGATTCAATATCTAAAAAATCAACTAACTTAATTCCATTTTGTTTAGCAAAAAACAAAGCTTCTTCAGTAACGCCATCCAAGAAATCTTTCTCTATATGGGCATCTACGCCAATAATTCCTAAAGCCTCATAGTCTTTAACCATTTTCCAAAATTCAACACATGGATAATAGTTTTCTAAAACTCTTCCTGAAGCACTAACCTTTTGTTTTTCATAATGGTATCTAATACCATTGCAATTGATTTCCAAAGGAATATTATACTTAATAGCTTCTTCAATGATTTTTCTTGATACTTCTTTAGCTTTATCATCCCAAACTCGATAAGCATTCATAAAAAGATCCGGATGAGCAATATATTTAAATAAGCCACTTTGAATAGCTTTGCAAACATCTTCCCCATATTTTTCAATCATCTTTTCATCATGAGGAAAACTATTGTAAAAAACTTGCTTATTATCTTTTATAAAACAATGTTGGCCACATATCATATACTCAATGGAATGGTTTTCTAATAAGTCTTTATAATCTTCAACGAACTCTTCAATATATTCAGCTTCAAAGCCCAAATGAATTTTAATTTTATCTTTATATTTTTCTTTCAGATGAGAAATTGAAGAAATATAATCCGATAACATACTTCTATCCTGTCTCATATATGGGGCAGATATATTTTTGAAAGAAATATGATCACTAAAGCCTAATTCTTTTATGCCATACTTTATGGCGCTTAAAACAAAATCTTCATCTTCTCCATAAGCATGTCCACATCTTTTTGTATGTGTATGATAATTAGTAACTAATTTTTCCATATGACACCTTCTTCAATGATTTTTTAAACTCAAGCCATTGATTTCATTAAGGCTTTGCATAAATGTTAAAGTATTTTCTCTTTTTTTGAGCTGTTCAGTAAAACGCGAATTATAAGCGATGAATATTGCATAAATATATGGCATTCCTAAATTGGTTTCTAAAAGTGAATTTATACAAAGTGTCTGCAATTTATTTTCAAAATCCATTCCAGCCGAACGAATATTGCCGATTAATAAAGCTAATTCCCATGATAATTGTACTAGAATTCCAATGGCTAATATCCATGGGATATCAATTTTATTCTTCTTTTCTTTTTGAATTAAATTGAAAATTATAACACCTAAATATCCAACAGCTAAAATCAAAGCCATATATGAATGATATTCACCCGTTGTTCTTTGAATAACAATCATATTATCGCTATATCCGGGAACTAATTTAGTTAAAAGCGGACAGCAAAACCACCACAAGACAATTAAAAAAGACCATATAAAAAGATTTTTATCTTTAGATATCCATAGCCAAATCCATGTAAAATTAGTAAACCCATAACTTAATGACATCCAGAGCAAAACCCAAAATAAACTATGTCCTTCAGAAATTGTTCTCGTATGTAAAAGAAGATGAAATATTCCATAATCAACTAAAAAATATAAAACTCCCGCTAATAATCCTACAACAACTGTCATATATTTTTTCTTATAGATGAGCAAACCTAAAAACAACACCAGAAAAGCAATATCAAAATAAATATATATTGGCGAAAATAATCTGCGAGCAATAATCTCCATGATTTAATAACCTTTCTGATATTAATGTAACATAAAAAATAAATGTTTTAAATAAAAACAAAGGCTTAATTTTCTATATTGATATTTTCTTCATCAAGAAATTTAAAGGTTACTAAATCCTTTTGATCAAGATCAACTTTATGAAGATCAACCATATTGATCTGATGGTTATTATAAGTGGTATAGTAATACTTTCCTTCATTTAAATTGATACAAGAAGTATAGATTGTTATTTCATAATTATCATTAACCGCACATAATCCTCTTGTCTGTGAAACAGAATTCATCACATGAAAAAACTGATTGACACTAGAAAATTCATCATCTTTACATTTTGAATTCAACTTATGAAAAGCCACTCTGACAAAACGGGACATCGAGGATAAATCACCAGGCAAACCAATTCCACCCATTCCACGACTGTATCTATTTAAATCTATCTTTTCGCTAAAACTATTAGCCGGATCACAAATAGATAAATTTCGGTAGTTATTCAAATTAAACATCTGATATTCAAATTGCGGATTATTTGTTAAAACACCGACTTTATTATCATAGACTTTAATTCCCTTTGAAGTAGATTCCACAACTATCGCTTCATTCAGATCAGAAATTAACCAATGCAAAGAAGCACATTTAAATTTTTCATTCACTTCATCATCGGTGATATTGATATTTTTCAAAGCTTTTTTAACTTCAGCAACCGAGGAAAAATTAGCTAGAATCCATGGTATAAATTCATATTGTGCCACATTATTCTTTTTCAAAGAAGGGTTCCTATAATAAGCATTGCCGACAAAATTCAATCCCGCAACAGCTAATCCTTTTTCATTAGCCGCTTCATAATATAAAGGATAGTCTTCAAAAACATGAGCCATTCCAATAATAGCATAGTGATTAGAATTAACGCCGAGATGTCTGAATTTAAATTCATACTCTCTCGGCGTTATTGTTATTTTCTCTCCATAAGAAAATTCATAATCAAGTGTTCGTCCAAAATACATGTTTTTTGTTTTAAAATTAATAGCTGTACACATAATACGCTCCTACACATATATTTTAAACAAAACTTCTTAAATAATGTAGGTTTATAAAAAATTATTACTTATCCTTCGTATTGTTCTAAATAAGAGATTATCATTTCCGATGACATATTATCCTTATTTTGAATAAAGGTATCTATTAAAGTATCGTAATCATCTAAAATTTTATTAATAATTTATAATATTTACATTTTACATATAACATTATAAATGTTTCAATTTTGAAACAATAATTATTATACAAATCTAATCTATAAATTCTACATTTGAATCGAACATTTTGATTCTTTTTAAAGTTACTTCTTTACATATATTAGATTCATTATTTGATATAAGAATATATTTTCTATTCCCATTATCTTCTTTATTTAAATCTATAACAGCATGTCCAGTAGTACCAGAACCTGCAAAAAAATCTAAAACTATAGAATCCTTATTTGTCGTTGCACGAACAAGTTCTTTTATTAGCTTTAAAGGTTTAGGCGTTTGGAAATATGTTCTATCTCCAAATATATCTGCAATTTCATCTTTTGCTGATGAATTAGTTCCAAAACATCTAAATGTATTGGGAACCTTTGCATCAATCTCTTTAATCTTATTATCTTCTAAATATGGCTGCTTAAGTTTATTTAATTTAGATTCTTTTGATTTAAAACAAATGATAATATATTCATATTTAATTTTTCTTTTCTCAGAAACAACTTTTCTATTTTTATCAAAAAATGGATGAAGTTTTTCCCATTTACATACTTTAACTCTATAAAATATTTTTTTGCATAGTTTAGATAATTCATTTACTTCTCCTCTATCAATATTAATTACTAAAAAACCATCATTAGATAGTAATTTATAAGCAAGTTTAATTCTTGAGAACATAAAACTACCATAATTTTCACCAAATTCATCTTTGTATCCTATATAATCAACTTTAGAATTATATGGTGGATCAATTAAAATCGATTTTATTTTACCATTATATGATTTATCCATCGATTTTAAAGTATATAAATTATCAGATTCAATTACATAATTAGATAACTCTTCTCTCTGTTTTATTTTAACTGGACTATTTAATATTGCGTTATTATCTATAAAGCAATTTTTAAAAACTGATATTTCCTTCAAATTTTTACAATGTGCAAATGCCCATTCACCAATATAAGCAACTAAATCAGAACAATAAATACTAACTAATGAATTACAATTTGTAAAACTAGCCTTAGATATAACGGATATATTATGTAAATGAACATCTGTTAATTTATCACATCCTGAAAAAGCTCCTCGTTCAAGAGTTGTTGTTTCATCAGGAAGATGTATTTCACCAACAGCATATTTTGCTGGATAACATACTAACTTAGATTTATCTGATGTAAATAAAGCATTATTATATACTTTATATTTATTGCTAAAGGAAACAAATTCTATATTCGAACAATTAACAAAAGGATTATATCCAATTTCTTCCAATGTTTTAGGAAGTTCTATTTTTCTTATTCCTTTACAATTCCAAAATGAATTTCTACATATTCTTTTAACATTTTTTAAAATTAAGCAATCTTTATTAATTGAATTTAAACACCCAATTACTGATGAATAATCTCTATCGTAAATCACTGAGTCTACCACATGATAATATGGGGATTTATTATTTAATGTAATTTGACTACATCCTGAAAAAGGATTGTTTTCTAATTTAATAACGGATATAGGAATTTCAACATACTTTAAGTTATTGCATAAATAAAAAGAATGCTTTCCTAATATTTTACATCTATAATCAATAACATATTCTTCACTTGTTTTTAAAATCGGATAATATATTAATCTTGTGAAATTTTCGTTATATAATACTCCATCTACTAATTTAAAATATGATGATTCGTTTGTTATTTTAATTTTTGGACATCCTGCAAAAGGGTTATTTCCCATAATTCTACAATTTATTGGAATATTTACTTTTTCTAAATTAGTACAATTATAAAATGTATCACCACTAATACTTATTAGGGATTCAGGTAATATTACTTCTGTTATAATTTGATTATCCCAAAATAAACAAGGAGATAATTCTCGAATTCCTTCTGGAACATTAACAATCTTACTTTTCCCAATATATTTAATTGCAACACCAGATTTAATTATAAAATCTTCTGAATCAATTGATTTAGAATTTTCTAATACATACTTATCCTTTTTTTCATGATTCCATTCAAAACATTTAATATACAAATCATTGCAATAAATATCATATTCATTATCTAAATCCAAAATTATTTCTGATATTGAATAACCCATGGATAATAATTTATCAATACATTCAAGAACAACAAAAGATTTATGTGATTCTAATTTAAAAATTGAACCATTAACAATAGATAATTTTTTTTTCAAAACGACTAAGGCGCGTGAATATAAACGTGTTAAACATCATCATAAGGATGCAATTCGTGAAGTTCGGGAAATTTCTTTCAAAGAATTTATAGAATTGAGGCTTTTAAATAAAAATGATCCGTATTTACGTTGCAAAAACGTTCAACAGCAGCGTAAGGTGGTTGGTCTTGAAGAACGCATTGAGGAGGATGAGTACTTGCTTTCCAAAAGGAACAGTCCTTTACCAAACAGATGCACGGCATACAAATTGAAGAAAATGGTAATTCAGTTAAAGGATGTTGTCGGTCAGATGTGTGATGCCTATTTAGAGGATATTGCTGTTTAAGGTTAATTATGATATATTATATTATATTATATTATATTATATTGGCGATACTCATTTTGGAGATAAACGTGTTATGGAACTTGCCGACAGACCGTATTCTTCCATACAAGAAATGGATAATGACATTGTACGTAAATGGAATTTGAGAGTTAGAGAGAATGATACCGTTTATGTATTAGGTGACTTTGCTTTTGACGATATATCAGCTCAAGTAATTGATAAATTATGCGGAAGAAAAATTTTAATAATCGGCAATCATGACGAGGTGTTTTCAGCTGAAACGTTACGCAAGTTTGTTTGCGTAAAAACGATTGAAACAATTTCCGATTGTAATCGAAGCGTGTGTCTATGTCATTACCCGTTATTGAGCTATAAAAATTCGGTTTACGGTGGATATCACGTTTTCGGACATATTCACAATAATAAAAACGATAAGGCATATTACTTGCAATCGCAACTGTCGAATAGCTTCAACTGCAGCGCAGATGTTGTTGGCTTCACGCCTAGGACATTGAATGAACTGATAGTGTTCAAGAAAGAAGGTATTATATGAATGATAAAATCGTTATATTTGATTTATTCGATACTCTATTAACAAAAGTGTGGTTCGATTACGATAAAGGGCTTGCATATCTTGCCGATACATATCTTGACGGCAAACGAGAAGAACTCAAGCTTTATGCAAAGGAATACAGAGAACGCTTCATGCTTAAACGCAATGAAACGCAGATAGAAACAAGTTTTATTAAGCAGCTTGAGTTTTATGAAAGAAAGTTTGAAAAAGCACTTTCAAAACCTTATGACGAAATTGAATGGGAATTTTTTCCGTTTGCCGTGAAGAAACCGTTGCGGTTGGAGCAAAAGACCTTCTCAATTATCTCTGCGAACGAGGGTATACGCTTGCCGTACTAAGCAATAGTATCTTTTCTTCTGCTACGCTAAAAAGATATTTGGATAAATTCGGTTTGTTGCATTATTTTGGAAAAGTCGTTTCAAGTGCGGATATTACTTATCGTAAACCCTCCTCCCAAGCTTTTGAGTCGGTATTGCAGGCAATAGGCGCATCTCCTTCACCCGAAATATACTTTATCGGGAATAAGGTAGACAAGGACGCTATGGGGGCTTTAAACGCAGATCTTTCTCCTATCCTGATTTCAAAAGAGCCTGTTGAAGCACCATACGCTATTTTGCCAAACCTTACAGCAGTAAAAGAATGCCTCGAAAGAAGTTATCTGTATGTAAATAATATAGCAGACAGGGAATCGTTGGTGGACGGTCCCGGACTGCGTACCGTGGTGTTCTTTCAGGGATGTAAAAAAGCCTGCAAGGACTGCCATAACCACATGACGTGGTCACTTTCAATAGGAACGCGATACTCCGTAAATGAACTCGCCGAAATTCTAAAAGATAAAGCTAAAAACAAAAAAATCACTTTTTCAGGCGGTGAACCGCTTCTTCAATCCAAGGCAATAATTGAGCTTTCAAAAGCGCTCAATGGCTATGACCTTTGTATGTACACCGGAATGACTGTACACGATGTCCCAACCGAACTGAAAGATATGCTCCATTATTTGAAAGTCGGATATTTTCAAAGAGAAAACTTAACTACGGTGAAACCGTATGTAGGATCAACCAACCAATCGTTCATAGATTTAAGGAGAACACATGAAACAATTGACAAACGATAACGCAGCCAATCGCTCAAGTTATGTGGGAGGCGTTTATAATGTCGGCGAAAGAGCTGTAAAAAGCGAGATTCTTGCTTCTTTACCAAACGAATGGTCTCGTTTGCATCTTGATGGGTATATTCATATTCACGACCTCGATGCTTATGGAAAAACATACAACTGCTTAACATTCAACGTTCTCTCAAGATTTCCTTATGAATTGTTTAGAGGGCTTTCGGATAGTGCAAAGATTATCCGTCTGTTTGGATATTTCAAGACTATGTTTGCGGACATGGGTAACGAACAATCGGGAGGAATGGCGTTTGCAAATTTCGATAACGAACTTGAAGAAATCCTGCGAGTGTTGGAGGTAGCAGATAGCGAAATTACCCGAGAATTGATAGCTTCTTGCATAGGAGATTTTATTTTATGGTGCAATAATACGCACACTCGAATGGGGCAAACAAGCTACTATGTAACCTTGAACATTGGTCTCGCTCGTAACGAGAGAGCAAGGTTTATTGCCGGTTCGGTTATAGACGAGTTTGAAAAATGCGGCGAAACGGTTTACAAGCCGAATATTGTTTTTAAAGTCAGCGCAGGTGTCAACAGAACCGAAGGAGATAGGAACTTCGACCTTTATCAAAAGGCGTTGCTTTGCACGGCAAAGAAAATGATTCCTACGTATTTGCTCTGCGATTGTGAATCAGACAAGAATACTCCTGCAGAAAAACTTTCCGTTATGGGGTGCAGAACAAGAGTAGTAGACGATATATTCGGCTGTGCAGGTGCTATAGGAAGAGGCAATATCGCTAATATCAGCATAAATCTCCCTCGCCTTGCTCTTGAGATTGACAATGCCTATGGCGGAAAAGAAGTCGCAGAAAAAGTGCTACATTTCAAGCAGAGGTGGTTGGAAATTGCAAAAACAACAACACAAATATTGCTCGATAGATACTACAAAACCACAAGAATCAACACTGAAGAATTTCCGGCAAATCTTGCCCGACAATTATGGTGTGTACCATTTGAAAAACCAGCCGAAGTATTTAAGCATGGTACTCTCTCCATAGGATTTATAGGGCTTTCCGAAGCGGTTGAGGTGCTGACAGGTTCTCGCTTTTACGCATCGGAAGATGCGTATGAAGTCGCTCTTGACTTTGTAAAATTTATGCATGAATATTGCGATGGTCAGAGAGATAAAACGAACATAAACTTTTCGCTTTTAGCAACAAGCGGTGAACTAATAAGCGGAAGATTTATTGAAATTGATAAGACTATGTTCAAACCTAAATTCGACATCTTCTCCAAAGGATTTTATACAAATTCATTCCATATAAACGTCGACAGCGGAATATCCGCAAGAGAGAAACTACAAAAAGAAGGAGTTTTCCACCTTTACTGCAATGGCGGTTCTATTTCTTATATTGAACTTGGAGAAGCACCCATAGGTAATGATGAAGGGTTAAGAGAACTTGTGGAAGAGGGAATAAAATCAGGAGTGAGATACCTTGGAATGAACTTTCCAAAGGATATATGCAAAGTCTGTGGCGCTTCGGGCGTATTTGATATATGCCCCGTCTGCAAATCAAAAGACGTGACAAGAATACGCAGAGTAAGCGGCTATCTTGAAATTCTTGATGGTTTCACGAGTGGAAAGAAACACGAAGTAGAAACAAGAACCACTAATTAGGAGGCAAACTATGCATATAGCAATTGAAGGATTTGACGGGGTTGGCAAAAGTACAGCGGCGAAAAAGCTTGCGGAAAAACTCGGTTTTTTATTAGTCGAAAAACCTTTGCACTTTCTCTTTGATGAGGAAGGAGATAAGCAATATATTCGTATTCGCAATACAGTAAACCAAAGTAAAAACAAGCAATTTACAGGGTGGTTTTACGGACTTGGAAATATTTATTTATATGAGAAATTTAGGGGACAAAATATTATTACCGACAGACATATTCTCTCCAATTACTGTTGGAGCGGTACTTCCGAAACAGATTATATTTTCGATGCTATTTTCAAGACGACAGGTTCTCCTGATTTTACTTTTCTAATTTACGCAGACCCTGAAGTAATAGAGAAGCGTATGAGAAAAAGAAACCCGAACGACTCGGATTTGCGAAAGGTTCAGTATATTAAAACGGCTTATGAAAAGATGCGGGGCGTGATTGAACGTTACGAGATGCCCGGCATGGTAATTGATACGACAAACCTTGATGAAGAAATGGTGGTAGAGTTTATGATAAGCGAACTAAAGAAGAGAGGGATTGTCAATGGCTGAAAAAACGAAAGATACTCTGTTCATTGATATGAAATATGTGATTTTATATCGTAAACTCGGATACGATGAAATAGCGCCCGACGTGTTTGTTCACCATTATTCCGATATTACGCTGACAATTTATTCGGAAGAACAGAGATTTGAATATCTCGGAAACAGCTATCCTTTGCTTGCATATAAAGATTTCGCCATACTTGAATGTGTTGACAGGCTACTGAAAAAGGGATATTCCGCCAAAGTAATAGTACTGAATGATTCCGACTATGATTTAGCAATCAGGAAGCCCAACGGCGAACTGTATATGGGTATTTTTGCAGAAGGTTGGGGTAAGAATTATCGATCCCTTCTTACTGAATACAAACGGAAGTCAAGATCCAACGAATGTCTATACACATCTCAACTTTCAGGAGGGTTGATAGATTTTAAATCAAAACTCTACATAGGCACGGAAATATATACGGCAGGAGTATTTGAAAAGACGGCGCCGATATATTCTGATGATTACTATAATCCTACGGATATGGGAGAATTTCCGTCGGAATATATAGTGAAATTCGGCGAACTTCTAAAATATACAGGAAGTGAAAAGACGGTTATCGTTCCGAAGGGTATTACAAGAATAGGTACAGGTGCATTCTGGTCCAATCTTGCCATTGAAAAGGTTGTGTTGCCCGAAGGCGTGGACTGCATCTGCGGAGACGCTTTCGTCTACTGTGAAAATTTAAAGCATATCAACATTCCAAGTAGTGTATCAGAAATGGGTGACGATCCCTTCGCGGGTTGTCTGAATATTATAATCGACAATCAAAGCGTCCATTTCGTCAATGAAAACGGAGTTTTATTTGACGCTGCAAAAAAATTCTTAATTCATTATACGGCAGATAGAAAAGATAAGGAATATACCATTCCCGAAAGCGTGACTTGGATAGGTAAACACAGCTTTTATAAGTGCAAGAACTTGCAAATTGTGAGAATTACCAAGAACGTAAGGTTTATGGGAAACAATGCTTTTTCTGACTGTCGTAACATTCGCCTTATCAACGATAGCCCATATTTTCAATATGTGAATGGCGTTCTCTACGACAAGAATGCAACAACCTGTATGCATTATTCCATGGGGTCGGGCGTAAAAGTAGTCGAACTTCTCGACACCATCAGAACCATTGGTCGAAATTGTTTTTGGAATTGCGATATGATTGAAAAAATTATAATCCCGAAATCGGTTCGCCAAATCGGATATAATCCCTTTGCAAACTGTAAAAACGTCGTTATCGAAAACTACAGTCCGTATTATCGAGTTGTGGATGGTATACTTTACGATGCTACTGTCAGCGAAATCGTATATTGCCCGCCTACTGCGGCAAAAGGAAAAACCGTGGTAATTCCCGAAACTGTTGTAAATATCGGCAGAAGTGCGTTTACGGGATGTGAAACCTTAACGGATATAATTCTGCCGAACGGACTCAAATTTATAAGCAGAAGTTCTTTCAGCGGATGTACGGCGCTTAAAACAATTCGCATTCCGGACAGTGTGGAAGACATAGCAGATTGGTGTTTCAACGGGTGTACCTCTCTTGAAACAATATATCTGCCTAAACACATAAGGCTTTTGCAAAACACCTTAAAAGGATGTCCTGCCAAGGTAATACGAACATGAAAAAGAAAATTATACAAATCGGCGGTAATTTGCGACTGAATGGTATATCCTCGTTCATCATGACTTTGTATCGCAATTTGCAAGACGATTATCAATTCATTTTCATAAATACAGCTCATGGAAAAGATTATTACCGCAAAGAAATCGAAACAATGGGCGGTAAGGTTTACGACGTTGTTGTGAAAGGGAAAGGTCTTATAAGAGCTTTGCGACAGTCAAAAAAAATCAGGGAGATAATCCGCAAAGAAAAGCCGATTGCCGTTCATTCTCACTATTACTCCAACAACGGGATGTATTTGAAGCAAGCCTACCTTGAAGGCGTTCCCGTGCGAATATCTCATTGTCATCAATCAAACCCAAACGGTCTGACGTTCGGCAAAATGGTTGCAAAATATCTGTCTGCAAAAATGGTCAGCAAATATGCTACTCACGCTTTTGCGTGTTCGGATGCGGCAAGAAATTTCCTGTATGGCAATGGGGGCGAGGTGTGCTACAATGCCGTAGATTATCAAAGATTTAAACCTGCAAATGAAAATATTTATGATAAATACGGATTAGACAAGGATAAGCGATATTTCTTGTTTGTGGGGAGATTTACCAAGCAGAAAAATGTCGGCTTCCTTCTTTCGCTTTGTGAAGCAATGAAAAAGAATGAAAGCGTCCGATTTATGCTTGTGGGATATGGACGGCAAAAAGAGAGTATTGAAAGAGCGATTGCCGAAAAATGCTTGAATAACGTAACCATTCTTCCTCCCGACAGTAACGTGCCTGAATTGCTTTCCGTATCGTCGGCATTTTTGTTGCCATCTCTTTACGAGGGGCTTCCCATCACTCTCATTGAGGCGCAGGCTGTAGGCGTTCGTTGCCTTGTCTCTGACGTTGTAACGAAGGAAGTTCAACTCGGTTTGATAGAGTATTTGCCTCTTACGCTAAACGTGTGGAAAGACATAATAGAAAAAATTTCCGATGATAAGCCGTTGCTTTCACCTAAAAAGTCGATACTGTTTGATGATAAATATCAAGCGGCATTGTTTGACGGAATTTATTCGGCGATTGATAGTGACGAATGGGTTAAGCGCGGAAAAGAATATTCCATAGGAAGTAAACGGTTTATCCGTAGCAAGGAATTATCCCTTGCGTCATTTAAGATGGCTAACTCTCTCGGAAATGTCCGTGGCACGTTCTACTACGCTCTCGCAATTTTTGAGGGGAACGGAACAGATAAAGATAAAGGCAGGGCAAACGAACTTGTTACTCCTATTGTACCTTTTGTTGAACAGAAAGCAAACAAAAACATTGCCGAATACGTTGTTATACTGGCGGATATGTATTCGTTCGGGCTTGGGAAGAGTCACAGTTTTGAAAGGGCGTATGACTTGTATCAGAAAGCCGCAGAGCTTGGTAATTTAGAGGCAATGTGCGATTTGGGATATATGTATCTCGTCGGTCAAGGGGTAGAAATTGATAAAGCAAAATCCGCATATTGGTATGTTGGTATGTAGGATTGCAGCAACCTTTACAGTGAAGCATGCAACCCTGAAACCATATTGTTAATCTTTTATTTGGTCCTTCTATTTCAGTGCAACAATTAATACTTGCAACGTTAAATTTAATCATTTTCAAAACTAAATTCCAGACTGTCTTTGCCAGTCTTAACAAGAATCTTTGCACCTTTAAATGAACTTAAGTCTTGCTTATTTTCAAACATAAACATTGCTAGTTCATCTAATAACTTATCATTAATAGCATTTAAGATGTCACGTCCACCTTTGCTACTATCAGCTCCACCTAAAATATAATTGATAAACTTCAATTCATCTTCAAATTCTAAGTCGATACGATATTTTTCAAGGATTGCTTTTTGAACAGGACGTAATTTAGATTTAGCAATCTTAATGCTGAATTCTTTATCTTTGATAAAGTTAAATGGAACAATGTTGCTATATCCAATACGGCCAAGTATCTCTGGACGCTTAATCTCGTTATCAAAATAGTTTTTAACAATCTTAATAAACTCTTCTGCTATATCTTCATTAGATCCACTTGATGATACTTCAGATGCACCTAAGTTAGATGTAAAGATAATTACACTCTCACTGAAATAAACTGTTTCACCTTTAGAATCAGTCAAACGACCATCTTCAAGAATTTGTAGGAATATATCTAGAATTCTTGGATTAGGTTTTGCTGCTTTTTCAATTTCATCAAATAGGATAATGCTGAATGGTTTTTCTCTAACTGCATTAGTTAGTTGTCCGCCTTCTTCATATCCTACATATCCTGGAGGTGCTCCTATTAGCTTTTGATCGCTATTTTCTTGAGCATACTCAGACATGTCAAATCTAATGCATGATTGTTCATCACCGAATAAGAACTTAGCTAATGCTTTAGAAAGTTCTGTTTTACCTACACCAGTAGGACCTACAAAGAATAAAACTCCTTTAGGTGCAGATCTACTTGAAGATTTATGGATTCCAGTTAAGCCCATATAAGCTTTTACAACAACCTTTTCAATTTTTGCAATTGCTTCTTCTTGGCCTACAACTCTTTCACCTAAAATCTTCTTAATATCTTTTACAGCTTTATAGTCTAGTTTTTCCCAAGGATTATCCTTTTCACCATACTTAAACAATAAATATAGCTGTTCAAAAGGCATTTTGCCTTCTTTTCTAGAAAGTCTAGCCATTTGCACGATTTCACGATTTGTGAAGTCATCCATCATATCTACATATTCATTTTTCTTATCGCATGTTAATAAAGTCTCACCTGGTTTAAGTTTTACTTCAAATCCAGATTCGATTTTCTCAAGCATCTTTTCTCTTTCTTCTCTATCAGGTTTTGAAAGTGTTAAGCAAGATACTTCTGGATTACCTTGATAGAAAGAAATTGGGAACATCGCAACTTTACTTGTAATAAGAATAATTGAGCTTTCATTAACTTCTGAATTTAAATATTCAACCTTCTTATCTTTGATTGCTTTTCCTAAAATAGTTAATAGTTCTCTTTCATCTGGTGGTAATTGACCTCCAACAGTAAATAGATAATCAGCCCAGTTTAATACAAAAGCAATCTTACGGTTAGGCTTTTTAAGATTCTTAAAGATAATATTAAAGATTTCAGCAGGTGTTTTAAATGATCCACTACCTGTCTTTTCTTTTTCGGCATTATTATCTTCGTCATCATCAAAAGAATAAGCTTCGCCTTCGACTTCTACTTCATCAGTAACTGTTAATCTAGAAACATCACCATCTACACCATCAACTCTGTCCCAATAAAAAACATCGTCGTAATTCATTGACTTAAGCATATCCATTAGGTATTGCTTTAAATCGACAATTTGTTTTTTCTCATTTAAATAAACATCTCCAACATTACCATCAATGATAACGCACTTTTTGATGCCTATTTCTCTTTTAAGCCTATTAAAAGTTGTACTTAATGCCATCGATTATCACCCCTTATTCTTATTTGTGTTCATTGCTTGATATTTCATCGTAGAAATCTTATCTGGATTACTCCAAATCTCTTGTGATTTAGTAACATGAATTCCATATACATCTTCTAAATCTTTCATAAATGGTTCTATATCCTTTTGGCAAGCTTGTCCCTTATATCCATGATGAAAATCATAAATAAACTTACCATCCATATATATTTTAAAATCAGCACGCTCACCGCTTGCTTTCATTGCAACCATATGAACTTCATTAGTTTCTTTATTTATTTTAATATTTTTCTCATCAACAATAAAGCCCCTATCAGCAACAGCCTTCATGATTACCTTTAAAGATTGTTGTCTAACAGTCTCACCAATAACTTCTGTCGTAGCTTGAGCTTGCATTTGAGATAATCTTTCTTTTGCAGTACCTTCTTTTTTAGATACAACCTTAGATATTATATCCTTATCTACTCTTGCAGCTTCAAGTTCTTTGCGAATTCTTTCTTCTTCGGAAGCCATTCTAGACTCGTATGTTGAATTTAAAGATTCTTCCATTAATTCTTTACCAGCTTTGATTAATGAATCGCCTGACAGTGTATTATCTTTTATATAAGCTAAATAAGTAAATTGCCTTAAAACTTCATCTTGAATGGAATTTAATATCTTTTGTGTTTGTTCATCGATTGTGACATTGCCATTAGTTCTTTCTAATAGTTTTCTATAGGCATCATTCGAACTTTCTTTTAGAAGATTATCAAGTAATGATTGAAATTCAATTAACTTTTGAGAGGATAATGTGTTAACCATGTATTCCAAATTCTTTGCAGCATTTATTGTATCATCTCTATGAGCATATCTAGCATCATGATTATTAGTTCGAACAACACCCATTTTTGCATCTTCATCAGTTTTTTCTCTAACAACTTTAATTTGTTTGATTAAAGATTCTTTTTCTCTAACAATAGCTGCTTTCAACTTCTCAGTTTGGTCATTTAATAATCTTGTTGCAGTATTTTCAATTTGGCTAAGCATTTCATCTAATTCTTTTAATCTTTGCTCTGCCATGTTACATACAGTATTGCATTGACATGCTATGTGCTTGTAATCAATTTGTACTTGTTGACTCATTTGCTACCTCCTATTTCAAAGACTATATCTATCCATTCTTCAATATCGGCTTTTGTATATTGAATTTGTTCTTTTTCAGGATGTTGGAATCCATTTCTAATCTTACGAAGTTTATGTAATGAAAAACACTTTTTACTATCAATTAGCTTTTCTTGTTCTGCCATATTGATTAATTCAAATGCCTCAGTCTTATCATCTGCTTTCAATAATTCTCTTAAATCATATTGAAGCTTAACTGATAATTCACAAATTGCGTTTTTAAATCTACCTTTTGAAATATAATCATCAATATATTTCTTTGTAATTTTATCTGGATGTGACGAAGCTTCTCTTTCAATTGCTAGTAATTCATGGATTGGCTCATAGATTTCTAAATACTTATTCATGTTATTGTATTTATCCTGAGCAAATTTTGAATACTTTTCAATTGATTTTGTTGCAGTTTTTAAAGTGCTATAAGCATTAAAGAACTCATCAACATTAAAATCTTCATTTAATGTATATTCAGAATAACTTTCAATCCCTAACATATCATTAAGGTTCCAAAGGTTAGATGAAACTGTTCTAAACTTATCAGCAAGACTCGTATCAGCAGATATGCTTTCATCATTAAGAATCTTATCCATATAAGTTTCAACTACATTGACAACGCCTAGAATTTGGTTTGTTTCAAATCCTGCAGTTTCTAAAGCTTGATAAACTAAATCTTGGTCTTCACTTAATACTGGCTCAGAAAACATCTTTATATAATCGTGAGCAACAATCTTTAGTTCATTCTTTAATGGAGTTAAAACTGTGTTCTTATAAATCATATTATCTAGACGAATTTCTTTTATACTATTTGTAACTAAATTAGAACCAATTGTCTTAAAATATTCATTCCAATCAGAATTACCTTTAAATGAAGAATTCATCTTCAATAACAAATCAATTTGTTCATCAACACTATTATATTTGCTTAATTGATTTGTTGAATACTTTTCAAAATAACTTGAGTCTTTTAGTGACTCTACTATAAATAATATTGCTTTACCAATTTCAGCACTGAACGTTTCATTATGATAAATATCATAAAGTTTCAATAAGATATTTTTTAAAACATCTTCATCAGCTGTTCTTTCAACTAGTAGTTGCATCTCAAATGTATCACCAAGCTGTTCGCATGGCATAGAAACATTTAAAGGACTATAGAATTTCAAACAGCTTTTATCCAATAGAGCAAATTCAGCATTTAAATTTAAGTCATTTAATAATATTGTTGAATCATCAACGCCTAATTTCATTGATGTGTCTACACCTTTAACGCCTAATCTATTTTTACTAAAGAAGAATTTGCATGGGCGTGAAGCCTGTTTTTGAGCATCATCTGGTATATAAACATTTGTTATATTTGTTAATTCATTGATTGACACAGTTGGAACTTCAACGATATCTTTCTTTTCATTAACAAACTTATACTTATTCTTGGCTAATAGACCATCGGTCATAAGCCTTGAAGTATAGTACTTATTGAAAAATGCATTCTCATCTGTTGTATCAAATTTAAATTCAACCCCAGAAGGTCTGATAATAATTGTCATTCCTTCTTCTTTTCTTGTATGCATTTTTTGTGGTTCCTCACATTCAAAAGATACAACTCTTTCTTCAGCTTTTAAACCAATTTTAGTCCCATTAGCATTGATATAATCTTCCATTCCACTTATGTCAACATTAACATGATCCATAAAATCATCACCCAAGAATGAACTTCCTAGAGTCATATATGGAACTTTGCTTTCAACATCAAACTTTCTTGTAACTGGACTATAGTAAATATCTTTAACTTTTACCTTTTCTGCGCCAGTTGGGATTGCACCATCTTGGAACATTTTCTTTCCTTTAAGTGTAAGTTCAACATCACCAATTATTATTTGTTTAAAATATGTTGGCTTTGCAAAGTAAGATGGATCAAAATGAGAAGATAAAATATCTATACTCATCAAGTTAGCTATTTCTTGTCCAAAAATATAATGTAGGTTTGTAGGAATACCAAACTTTAATAAAACATCTGATATCTTGTCATTAGATTCGTTTTCTTTTTGAATCAAATCTAAGAGGATATAAGCAATACCAGAAGCTTTACGAACTTCATTATATTTCACGCTTGTCTTATATATTAGAAGAGGAAATGGACAAGTGGTTTTTAATTGTTTTAATATTTTTTCATCCATAATCATCACTCTCCTATTATATCATTTGCAGTCAACACCTTACCTCTAAAGTAAATAGTGTCAATTATTTCTTTATATACGTGGAAATTCTTTTTATCTAAGAAGTGATCACCAGTTAAATCAGGCAAATCGATTATTCCTGCTTCTGATAAATATTTCTTAGAACCAACAACAATCAAAAGCTTTCTTACACGAGATAATGCAACATTAATTCTTTCGAACTTCTTAATGAATTCAGCATTTGCTTTTTCAGCATTAGCAGGATTACGAACCATAGATAAAATAATTACATCACGCTCATCACCCTGGAAGTCATCGACAGTACTGATAATCAATCGTTCATCTTGTTTTTCAGATAGACCTTCATATCTTTGACCTCTTCTCATCTTCTTAATCAATGATGCTTGGTCACCATAAGTACAAATTATACCTACACTTAATCTTTCATCTATCTTCTTAGACTTATTAACGATGACCTTTCCTGAATTAACTGCGTCAAGACTTGCTTTATCAATTTGTTTTAACAATTGAATTGCAACTTGTGCTTCTTGTTCATTAACTTTTGAAGTACTACCTTCATAAGCACTGGATTCTTTTTGATCACAATCAATAAAATAAACATGATATTTTGGTTCAATGATTGTATTACCATTAATCTTAACAGTTAGATTATGTTGCTTTTCATCATCCTGTTGTTTCTTACCAACCATAAGTCCTTTTTGACTTCCACCATAGAAATGATTAAATACTTCCATAATATGACTATGGCAACGATATTGTTTATTAAGCATTACTCTAAAGTCTTGTGGTACCTTTTCATATAATGTCTTGAAAAAGCACTCTTCATAAAGGTCAGTATATGAATCATTTATTTTTTTTGTAATTACGTCTTCGTCTAAGCCTTCAAAGTCTTCTTTTCTCATATGTCTTAAGTCATACATTGGTGGTAATTGTCGATGGTCACCTACTAATATAACTGTCTTACCATATAAAATTGGAATCAATAAATCTAAGAATGAAGATTTTGAAACTTCATCGATAATGACTACATCTATTCCTTGCGATTTAATATCAACGGATTCGATGCCATATCTTTCAAGTTCTGCAAGTTGAGACTTTGTAAATCTATATCTACTTGTACATGTAATACCAAAGACATTTGCACAATTATAAAGTTCTCTAGTATAAGCTTGTCTATCTTCTTCAAGAATATCTTCTTGCTCTAAGTACTTACAAATCTCTTTATACATAGGGATTTTCTTTTTATTTTGAGCTGCAGTTCTTTTATAATCATACTCAAGCTTATTCCACTCTTCAGTAATTATAGTGAATGCTGTTTCTAGATTATCAGAATCATATTCTCTAATGATATCGAAATCTCTAAAAAATCTAGTTATTTTTTGTTTCAATTGAGAATTAAGCTCATTGTATTCTTCTATACCTTGATTATTACCCAATTCTTCATATAAAGACTTACTTTGACTTATCTCTCTTTGAACATCAATCATTTTCGAATTAAGATCATCATATTGTGATGAATATTTATTGATAGAAATATCTACATTTTCTTTTATTTCATTAATTATTGTCTGAGCTTGAATCTTAAATGAAGTTAGTTGCTCAGGAAGAACTTTTAGTAGGTTCTTATCATTAATAATAGATGGGACAATTGCATGGATTTTGCTTGAAGAAAAATCAAAATCAGTATTTTTAGTAGCAGATTTAATTTGATTTACTACCTCTTTAAGTTCACTTTGATATTTCTTGTATTCATCATAATTCTCATCACCTTCTTCAGGTGCTTCATCTGTGTCAGGATCTCTTAATTTTTGTAGCTCATTACGAAGTTGAGTTCTTCGTTTTTCTAGTTTTCCAACTGTATCATCAGATAAAATATGCGATAATTCATTTCTTACTTCACCTATATCAAGATGATAAAGTTCAAATGCAGAATCAACATTAACTGATGCCAAACTACTGAATGTTTGTAATAATGATTGAATTCTATTCTTAAATTCATCAATATATTGTTCCTTAACACCTTCAGTTACGAATCTTAATGAATCAATATATTTGTTTGTTCTTCTATACTCATCCAGTTCAGCATTAATAGTAGCTAGGTTATCACGATAATCTTCTAAATTTTTATTGTATTTATTGATAGTTTCTAGTAATCCATTTCGTTGATTTTCGATTTGGATATTTTCTTTTTTAAGTCTTAAGATTCTATCATAATCTCTTCTTAACAAGCTCATCTGTTCATCGAAAGTCTTCTTAGCTTCTTCAAAATGCTCAAATCTGTTGATTTGCTTTTCTAGATTACCACTAATGTTTAAATAGAAATTATCAACCAAACGTTCTGGACTATAATTAGTCTCCTTTCCATTTTGAGATGGAATTAAACGTAGCGGACGAATCTCTGGAATCTTAGGTAATCTTTCAAATACATTATCAATTGCCTTATGTGTTTCAGAAGAAATAAGTACCTTCTTACCTTGTCTAGCTAATTGAGCAGTTATTTCTGCAATCACTTGCGTTTTACCAGTTCCTGGAGGGCCTTGTAATAAGAATATACTTTCGCTTGCCAAAGCTTTTTTAACGGCTAATTTTTGACCATCGTTCAAGCTTTCAAGACACCAGTCAGGATCTTTCATTGCACTTATAGGTGCTTGTTCTAATGTTTCAGGTGAGAATAAATATGTGGGTAAGAATGGATTCTTTACATATCCACCCATGAATGAATTTAATGCTTTTTCTTGTCTATCAATTTTAGCTTTTTCAGCTCTATTATCATATGTAAGATATTGAGCATTAATTGCTTCAATTTCTTTTTTAATATTTGAAAGCTTATCTTCTGCTGTATCTGGTCTAAAATATATTTGATACCTTCTTATTGTTTCATTTTCTATTTTAATTGCCTTATCAGCTTCAAATTGCTTTCTAAATTTAGAATTAGCATCAGTTTTTTCATCTTCAATTTGATTCTTATACTGAATTTCTAATTGTTTCTTTTTATCTTTGCTTATTCTATCAAGTTCAGCTTGTATTTGAATAGAAAAACTCTTCTTCTTATTTTCAATTAACTTTTTATTTCTCTCAACATAAAAATCTTTTAAAGAAATGTCAGATAAAGCTGTTTTCTTTTCTAACTCGATTCTTTTAATTTTAGATTCTTTTTCTTTCTGAAGTTCATCTATTCTTTTCTTTTCATCTTTTTCCTTTGATTTTTCTTTTTTAATCTTCTTGACCTTATCATCAAAAGATGAATTGATTTTCTTTATTTCATTTTCAAAAGGTGTCGCTGCATTCTTAAGTGCTGCTTCATATTCACGCTTTACTTCTCTATCCTTATTGTTTTCAACATCTAAGTTTAAAGCATTATTTAATTCTTCAACATACTTATCAAAAATCGAATTGTATTGATTTTCAGTAATTGGTCTTTGTCCATTCATAAAATGGTTTAAATCATTACTGATAATGCTTGAATAACGTGTATCTATTTCATTAAACGCGTTTTTACAATTCTTATCAAATTCTTTTTCTAATTCAGTACAGTCTGGTTCAATATCAATATGCGTTAACAAATATCTTTCACCAAGTAAGTACTGATAAAATTTAGAACCTTTTGCTATATTTCCATTCTCATCATATTCTGGTGGTGTTGGAGATAAACCCATAGCATCTTTTGTGTATCTCTGGAGATTAACTTCATATTTGTTTTTACCCTTGCCAGATTTACCGATAGTTTCACTAAGAACTGTTTTTCTATTCTTGTTAATATCTACTCTAATTAAAGGAAAACTCTCAGAGCCATTAACATTTTTTGAAAGTATAATTTGTTCACCACGTGCAAAGTCTGCGATATCATCTAAAAGATAATCAGAAAAAACATCTTCATTTCTGCGATAAGTCCCTTTTGAAACCATAAAGGAATCACAAACTATAACATCATCAATTTCTTCGCAACGCTCAGATTGTTTACCTAAATAATATTTTCTAAAATTGATATAGTTTTGCCATTTTTGGAATGTATTTAAAGCTTCTTCTGGATTTGGAACAGGATAACTAGAAATATCATTACATAATCTATCTACGAAATCATGTGTTAAAACAGCACTTTGAAGGTCTCTTGTACCATAATCAGGAACTGTTACTGATCTTCCATCTCTTGTTGTAAAAGATTTTGTAGTTGTCGCAGTTGCTGCATAACAATTAACTTTGATTTCACCAAATTTAGCTACATTAATATCTATTAATTCAATACCTTTAATTGTTATATCAATAACATTATTAAATGTAACATCTCCAATAATCATTAAATCATAATTGTTAGGAACAACATTGTTTAAATATGAATCCTTTTCAGGTCGAATGACAATATTATAAATTACATCTTTGCCTCTTCTGTCATGTTTAACTCTTCTATCAAAGCTAGGCATTGAAATGTAATAGTTTTTTGATGTTTGCGTAGGAAAAGCGTATGATAAGAATTCTTGAAGGTTAATATTTAAACCAGCCTTTCTTTTAATGACTTCATATTGTTCTTTTAATGAAGATGTATAAAAGTCATCCCAACTTTTACTACCTTGATTCATATTTTCTAAAAAATTAAGATATAAATACCCCATAGGTGCACCTCCATTATCTCATTACAAGTCTAGCGGATTGACAATCACATCAATTTGATCTTGAACTACTTTTTCAAAATAGTCATCATAATCCCATTGTGCGTCTTCAGCATTTTCACCAAAAGATCTCGCACATAATTCATCAAAGAATAGATGCAAGTTGTCTAAGCAATCTAAAATGAATTTCTCGTCTAACTTAACAACTGAAAGTGCAGATTCACCATTTTGATATTTATCTTCTGGGTCCCAGACCATTTTAGGATACCATTGTTTTAAAATCCTATATGATCTAAGAGAATTATGCTTTAGAAAATTCCAAACAGTAAATGCTCTATCATATAAAGGATAATTTGCATATTGCCTAAATGATAATGCACTATCACCTTGTAAACCTTGCATATAAATATCAAATTGTTTTTTGGTATAATCTTCTTCTTTATATCCACATGCTGTAAGCATCTTTAAGCATAGTGCATCAATACTGGACATTAATTGATGAAAAAATTGAGCATATAGAGATTTGATAATAACTTTATAATCTTTAGCTCTTTTCATTCCTGCAACAAATGCTTTAGCATTAGCTTCATCATATTCCAAAACGCCATCAGAAAGATAAGATAATCTTGCATTATCCTCTACTTGCTTAGGAGTCTTTATACTATCAATAAAGCTCTTATATTCTCTGAACCATAATTGTTTATATCCTGATAATAAATCTCTAAACCAATTACATTTATAATCAGATCTATGTTGTTTAGTTGGAAGGTAATAAACAGAATGTCTATTTCCAATTTTACTATCTGGGATAGCAAAGAATTTCTTATATCTTTTTGTGTCAATTTTAATTCTGCCATCTTTAGCGATAAGACCATAATAATCGATTCTATAACATAGATTATCTTTCTCTAATTTATCATAGTCTTTGCCTATAACTTTGCTCTTTTTCTTCATGTTATTAACACCTCATTAAAACGAAAAAGTGACGGTAGGTATTAGCCTATCGCCACTTCAATAACATTTATCCTCTTCATATGTTATTTTGTTTAGACACGCAATACCACTCTTGAAATTTAGCTTTTAACTATTGGTTTACTCCTCATATGGTATATCCCAACCATAAGATTTGTTCCAATATTTCATATAGGTAAAGTTCTTACCCCACTGTTTCAGAACATGCATTTGTATCTAGGTTTAACTATACCATAATTCTGCTAATTTTAGCAATATTATGAGCATAATTGCCTAATTTGTCCCTTATATTATAACAAAGCAATCCAATGTTAAAAATGTACTATAGTTCAATTTAAAGAAAAAGAGGCTTATCTCATAACGAGTAAGTCCTCCATTTTCATATTGAATATTAGAGCAAGATTATACAAGTTTTCAGCATTAGGAATTTTCATTCCGCTTTCCCAATCGTATATCACTCTAGGTGATTTTAATTGGAGCAAACCAGCTAAATCTTCATGGGTTAGAGCTGATTTACAACGAAGCATTCTTAGCTTCAAACCCGTTGATACTTTATCTAATATGGCTTTTTGATAATCCATAAACAAGTACCTCCTTCGAGCCCTTCCTCGACTTTCTGGCACTTTAAATTATCGATTTAAATATACACCATAATTTGAAATAAATCTAGAACTCTAAATATTCTTACCTATTTTAAATTAAGGGTAATAACAACATCTTCATCACCAAGCAAATCAGTTAATTCACTTTTAGACAAATTAATGTGTCCTAATTTTGTATAAGACCATGTATTAGAATCATAAAATATTACTATCTGGTTAGATGAATATAGGACTATATCTCCTGGATTAGTAGTTATTCTAGTATCAGATGATGGCAATGTAGAGCCAATTGATCCTACCTGCTAACGAAATATCAGTGCATGGAAACGAATAAGTCCATAGATCAGCTTTTGGCATTTTTTCTATTTTTGTAATATCCCCAAGATTAAGTGTTTCACCATGAATTGCATTGTAAGATTGAATAGCATACTTATCGATTTCTGATATAGCAATCACTTCATGTTCTATTTTTGCTTTTTGTAGTGCTTTTCGTTGAGCACCAATACCCGCAAATAATTCAATTACTTTTAACATTGCGACCTCCAATAAAAAAAGGCCGCCATTAGGTGACCTATCTTCTTCTAGTTTGTAATAATCTTTCCATCAAATCATCTTGAGGATTAGCCCCACCGATATCAGTAGAGCAGTTATCCTTTACAGCTTGATAGATTTGAAACCATATCTGATTTACTTGTTTCATATAATTTTGACTCATTGCCACATAAGGACTTTGCATTGCGTTACCAGTTGTAGGATGCTTTGCTAGAAATCCAAATTCACTAATAGCTTCTTCGCATTGAACCCAACGTGAAACGCTCATTGCATATTGTTCTAAAAGTTGTGTGGATACTAGTTTTTCACATCTTCGTTTCTTGAGCCAAAGATATGTACTTTTATAGACTTCCTCAGCACACATATCTTTACCATTCTTTTGTTTTGCTTTCAGGAAGTCTTTTATCGGTGGCATATCTACACCTTCAATGCTTGTAGGTTCTGATAGAATGACAGCACCATTATCAAGTTCAGCTTTGCCTTCGATTATCTTATCAGCTAGAGCTTTGCTTTTCCTTCCAGCACCAGCTCTTGCTCCACCTCTAACGGTTCCATCTTTTGCCATTCCATCAATCCTCCTTTTGATTCTTTGAAAAATTAGTACTATACTTTTTTATTTTTCCTATTACCCCGTTTGAATTCGAATTTTTGCACACGAAACCCCAGGCTCGGTAGCGTAGCAAAATGCTGTAGGGATTAGATATCCCCTACCCTCTACCTGTCGCCAAGCTCATGGTGGATTTTCGTATGACAACTTTGGCAAAGCGACATAAGGTTTGAGAACTCGTTCGTTCCTCCTCTGGAAAGCGGCACAATATGGTGTACTTCCTCGACAGGTGTAATTCTTCCTTCTTTCAAGCAACGCTCACACAATGGATGCTGCTTAACATACAAGGCACGGATCCTTTGCCAATTGTTCCCGTACTTCTTATCGTGACTAGGAGCTCGGCTGAATTTATCATACTGCTTATGCCTTAGTGCCTGATGCTTTTCACAATAGGTATCATGCGTAAGATTCGGGCAACCTGGATAGGCACATGGTTTCTTTGATTTACTTGGCATAACCACTACCTCCTTCTACCCATGAAAAAAGCCCACGGATATTACTCCATGAGCTCTGATTCATTATGATTTTAAATAACAATATAATAACTATATACTTCTAGTTAAAATTATTAATTTTTCTACATTTCATCTTCAAAAATAATTATTTCTTTATTATCTTGAACATAAAATATTTTTATATATGAAAAACACTCTTCATATGGATTTTTATTTGAAAATAAATATTTTTGTTCATATTGATTCATAGTAATGTCATACTCTAATTTAATTTTCACTTTTTTATTAATTGTAATTTCTTTATATGTAAAATCAGAATATTCAAGTTTCCTTTCAAGTTTAACAACTCCATGTTTTCTATTATCATAAAGTAAAAACTCTTTACCACAATGTAAACATTTTGCTTTTACAATTTTTGTTTCAGTAGGTATTATGTTAGAATCAATTAACTTAGGTTTCGTAAATAATCCACGTATTCCTTTATAATTTATATATACTCTACAGTTATTGTCAGAAAATATATAACAACGGCTATATTCTCCGTATTTTTTTATTAAAGAATCAAACAGTCATCTTTGGTATATTGCATACCACCACAATTCAAAATAACTAAGCCTGATTAACATTCATTTTTAAGTAGACTCGCTTAATCGCTTCGAGTCCTGCTTTTTCGCCGTTCTCTACTGCTTTGCCATACATTTCGATTGCTTTTTTATAATCTTTTCTCACACCGAATCCGTTCTCATAACATATACCGAGATTGTGATACGCAACGCCCGAACTGTACTTTTCGGCGGCTGTCTTAAAGCATTTTACCGCTTCTTTTTTGTCTTCTTTCACGCCGTTGCCTTGAAGATAGCAAAGTCCGATATTGATAATTGCTTCGTTCTCGCCAAAATTGTATGCTTTAGTAAATAATTCAAAGGCTTTTTTATAAGCCGCTTCGGTTTTGACGGTGTAGTAGTAATAAAGTCCCACTTGCAAACATGCAGACGGATTTTCGCCTTTAACGCTCTGTTTCAGCCAATGAAGTGCCTTATCTTTATCGGGTGTTACGCCGTAGTATCCGCAAGCATACGCCATACCGAGATTATATTGCGCGGCGGCATTGCCGAGTTTTGCGGCTCGTTTGAAAAGTTTAAGGGCGGTTTTTTCGTCCTTTTCAAGTCCTAATTCGTCGCCGAGATACGCTTCCGCCATTCTTTCGATAGCGTCCGGAAAGTCCATTTCCATAGCCGCCTGATAGTATAGTAAAGCGTTTTTATAATCTTTCTTTTGCTCTTCGCAAATCGTCGCAATCGCCCAATATAGTCCGACAACCTCCAACTCACACTGCGCGAAACAATCGAGCGCGTCGTCATACTTGCCTTTGTTATAATAGTAATACCCTAAATCGAGAAGAGCGGCGTCGTCTTGTCCGAGTGCCGCCGCTTTTTTAAGATAATAAATATATTCCTTTTTGTCGGGTTCTACCTTATACATACCCGTTTCGCGAACTCTTGCGTACATATAAAGGCTTTCGGGATCGTTGAGATGAACGCCGTACAAAAGATATCTCAAACCTTTTTTGTAGTCGTGCGGAACAAACCTGTCGTTGAGATAAACGTAAGCCAAATCAAAGTTGAGCGAACTATCGCCAAGACTCAATCCTTTTTCGTACCACTCTATGGCTTTGGGAACGTCTTTCAGTTCTTCATTGTTTAAATAGATAAAGCCTATCTTTTTTGCAACCTCTATATCTCCGAGATAAAAAGCACGCTCGTAATATTTCAACGCATTTTTAACGTTTTCGATCTCGGAATCTTCAATCGGCGTATTGAAATAATACAAATCGCCGAGAGATCTTGCCGCTGCCGCGACACCCAAATCGGAGGCTTTGGCATAACATTCGATTGCTTTTTGAATATCGATTTTTACATAACCAGTTTCATAGCAAAATCCGAGACGGGCAAAACACTCCGCTTCGCCTTTGTTTGCGCCCTCCGTATAAGCGTCGAACGCTTTTTTGTATTGAGAGCGGTAGCCCCAAGTGTCGCCAAGAACAGTATATGCCAAAACGCCGTTGTCGACGGCTTTTTGATAGTACGTCGTTGCGGTTTTGAAATCGCCGTCATTGGAATATAAATCGCCTAATTTGGCATAATACTGTGGTTTCTTTTTAGCAAGTTTTAAGTACTTTTCTATTTTATCGTTTGAGACGCTCATATCTTTGCATTACCTTTTTATTGATTTCATGTTTAAACTATAATTGATTGGTTCTGGATGTTTGTTTTGTAATTTTCCTATAAAATCACAAATAATATCATATAAATTATCTTTTGTATATGCGAGTTTTTCTGGAATAACATCATCATCTGTTATTTTTCCTTTATTGTATTGTTGAGCATATAGTCCACATTCTTTAATATAGTTCATTATTACATAAATTTTTTGTTTTTCATTTTCTGAAAAAATTGGCTGATTTACTAGGTTTTGTGTTATAAATTCACAAAAATGAGTAAACTCTTTATCCCAATTAATATTCCCATTATCTTGTGCTTCACATCGTATTTTTTCTATTTCTCTTAACAATTCACCCTGTAAACAGTTTGATTTACCTTTTAGTGGAACATAATTTTGCCATATATGTTTGCATTCTTCAAAATATTGTTGTTCAAATTCTTTTGATATTAATTCGTTAATTAAATCACTATTTGACATATTTCCTTTTCCTTTAAAAAATTTAAAGTCTTATAATTAAATTTCTATATGTTCTATGTTGTTGCTTGACGAACGCCTATAAACCACGATTTCATTGTTGTTTATACTTATAGGTTCTACTCCTGTAAGAGCACAAATAGCATTTAGAAAAGTCTTTGCATTATTTTTTGCATTAGGGTGAATGGATATTTTGATTAGTTCATGTAAATCAAGGGCAATAGAAATGTCTAAAATTTCTTTTACACCAATATCCTTTTTGCTAATTTCCAAAGTTGGTTTTATTTTTAGCGCCATACTTTTCAGGCGTTCACATTGAGAATTTGTAATCATTTTTCTCCCTTAAAGTGTTGTAAATGGTTTTGACACAATAAGTTTATAGTCATCATCGTGAGTATAAAATTGTTCCATTAGCCAATATATACCATTTGTTCCTTTTTTTAGTTTTTTAGAAAGTTGTTCTTTTGTTATGGGCATAACTTGAAAAATGCTAATGTATTTATGTTTGGAAACAAAGCACTTAACTATGCTTGGAGATTTAAATATTTCTGGTAATAACAATACAGTCCCGCAGTATTTGCCTTTTATTTGCATGTCAATGGTATCGGAAACCGTAATATTTTCTTTTGCATTAAAGGCGTATTCAGCAGTTGCCCAGAGCAATGAGTTGAGCGATAACCATTCCGTTTTCTCCTGACTGATTTCGACTTCTGGATCGATAAGCATCATGTATTCGTTACGTTGATTTGCCTTTCTTCCCCACCCAATATCACGTTCAGGCATTAGGTAGTCGCTAGCACCAATCGTGCATATTTTCCAGAATGGCATATCTTTTGAGGGCTCAAATACAAGAGTAGTAATTGGCTTCATTTCATTTGATAGAACATTCTTTTTAAGTCTCAAGCAAAAAACAGGCTTTTGCTTAAAAGTCTCAACATAATGGTCATATAATTTTTGTTGTTTCTTGTTACTCGCTTTATAAGCAAATTCTTTTTCATCTAATTCTGGCAAACCAATCACTCCTGCATAGTATTCTAAATATAATGTTATTTTACCACAAAAGGCTCAAAAAAGCTGAAAATGTCGCAAAAAATAGCCATTTTAAGTACAAAAAAAGGCTTGATACACTATTTACTTTGTATCAAACCTATTCTTTTTTAATGTCTAGAAACACAACATTTAATACAATTTCGTACTCCTTCATAAAAGTTCGTACCCCTTTGCTGTTTTCGTACCCATAAAATGCAAAAATAAAATCACTTATTATTAAACTTGTGGAAAGCAAATAATTTTAATGTTGTTGAAAAAAATCCCTAAAAACTTCTAATTAGAGTTATAGCCAAATTTTCTGCAGCAGAATACATCTTTCCAATAGTTTTCACGATCAATAATATCTTTATCACTTACATTTTTGCTAAAAACTTCCAATATGGTGAAAGTGAAATTTTCTTCAATATATTTTTCTCCTTTGTCTTTTTGGAGATCTACAAGCTTTTTATTATGTCCATCACGGCTATCGCAATAAACATCCCATCTTTGTGCAACACCTCTATCACCATAGGCTGAGCCTATATATATTTTCCCGTTAGCCTTATCTGTTAGACAATATATACCCTTGACACCTTCAAGGGCCGCACGATAATCATTGAATCTAAGACCTTGTAAAATCAATTTGAGTTGTCCAAAAGTCAAATAGACATTCTCATATCCAGTAAACTCGATTTCTTCATATTCCTTTGGGAGAACCTCTACCACTTCCGCATCGTCAATAAAACGTTTCAAGTCATAAACATATCTGCCCATTGCAGACTTCTTCTCGGCGATACGGATAACCAATCGTCCGACATATCCATTATATTCATTTAAAGGCTCAAATGGACACCATCCGTGATCTGCTATTTCAGTGATTTTGTCAACAGAAATTAATAACCATTTTTTTGAGTCATCTTTCAATTGAGCAAAAGCAAAAACAATTTGACCAATCTTTGTAAAATTACGCTGTTTGCTTGAACCTCTATGAGAGTGATATCCGAAGCCAACTTCGCCATTTTTTTGATAACGGTCTATTGCTGGCACCCAATTGCCATTTTCATCGGTAACCTTCATATTAAGAGAAATTTTGCACCTAGTTACTATTTCATCTGGCAAATTTAATAATTGACCTAAGGAGAGCACAAAAGGTTTTGTATTTTCAGCATCCTTTAGTCTAGTTAATCCACCCACCTCAGCACAATCATTTTCTATCATAATGAAACCACCTCAAAAATTAATAATCAAAATTTTACTATATTCCGCTATTTATTAAAAAATAGTCAATAGTCAAAAACAGCTACAATCATATTAACTACGACACGATTAACGCAGCTGTCATTTAATAAATATTAAAGTACTATTTTATTTTGGAAAATGCTTGTGGGTGATTAATATATTTGCTTTGTAATCTCTGTCTACAATAAAGACTTTCACATCCGCTTTATAATCGCGATCAACAAGCTGGCCTCCTGAAATAATGCCCGCATTCTTTTCTTTGTAATCTTGTTCTACAAAAAAGACTTTATAATCAGCTTTGTAATCTCTGT
>ERZ779957.23-NODE-23-length-62212-cov-3.18321_pt1 | contig 62212 bp, 80 predicted proteins | sample MGYA00511583_ERZ779957 | MGnify/ENA primary metagenome ERZ779957 (study PRJEB29588, sample SAMEA2146320) | human gut metagenome | biome: human gut; feature: human-associated habitat; material: faeces | place: Denmark | collected 2008/2010 ... | reverse complement strand
AAGCCCACTCTTTTGTATAATGTCTAAAGGTCATAAAGCAATCAGTAAAGGACAGGTGAAAATGGCGAAAAAAGAAACTTATGAAGCAAAAGCAGAAGAAATGCTGCTTCCCATCGTAGAAAGCCATGGATTTGAGCTGGTGGATGTGGAGTATGTAAAAGAGGGCGGTACATGGTACCTGCGGGCTTATATTGATAAGCCGGGCGGTATTACCATTGATGACTGTGAGATGGTCAGCCGTGCGTTTTCCGACGTGATCGATCAGAATGATTTCATCGAGGATTCGTACATTATGGAGGTCAGCAGCCCGGGACTTTTAAGACCGCTGAAAAAAGATAAGGACTTTAACAGGTATTTGGAAAAGCCGATCGAAATGCGTACCTATAAGATGATCGACAAAAAGAAAGAATTCATGGGTGTTCTGAAAGCCTATAATAAAGAACAGATCACGATCGAAGAGCCGGACGGCGCACTGCGTGTCCTGCAGAGAAATGAGCTTGCACTTGTCAGACCTTATGTTGAGTTTTAAGAGAAAATACAGAAAGCATACGATTTGATAGAATATAGGAGGAAAAAGGAAAAATGAACAAAGAATTAATTGAAGCAATGGACATTCTGGAAAAGGAGAAGGAGATCAGCAAGGAAACTCTTTTTGAGGCAATCGAGAATTCTCTGCTGACTGCCTGCAGAAACCATTTCGGAAAGGCAGATAACGTTACGGTCAGCATGAACCGTGAAACAGGTGACTTTAAGGTAGTTGCCGAGAAGGAAGTTGTCGCAACACCGGAAGAAGTGGAAGATGACTGCCTGCAGATCGCTTTAGAGGATGCCCTGAAATACAATAAAAAGGCTGAGGTCGGCGGAACTGTTTCCGTTGAGATCAAATCCAAAGAATTCGGACGTATTGCAACACAGAATGCAAAGAATGTTATTTTACAGAAGATCCGTGAGGAAGAGAGAAACGTTGTTTACAACCAGTTCTACGAAAAGGAGAAAGACGTTGTAACAGGTATCGTACAGAGATATATCGGCAGAAACATCAGCATTGACCTTGGCAAGGCAGATGCGATCTTAAATGAAAATGAAATGGTAAAGGGTGAGGTATTCAAGCCGACAGAGCGTATCAAGGTTTACATTCTGGAAGTCAAGAATACAACAAAGGGTCCAAGAATCCTTGTCAGCCGTACCCATCCTGATCTCGTGAAACGACTGTTTGAATCAGAGGTCGCAGAGATCGCAGACGGAACAGTTGAGATCAAAGCGATCGCCCGTGAAGCAGGAAGCCGTACAAAGATGGCTGTATGGAGCGATAATCCGAATGTGGATCCGGTCGGTGCCTGCGTTGGTATGAACGGCAGCAGAGTCAATTCCATCGTAAATGAGCTGCGCGGCGAGAAGATCGATATCATCAACTGGGATGAGAACCCGGGTAACCTGATCCAGAATGCATTATCACCGGCGAAGATCGTAGCAGTATTTGCGGATCCGGATGAAAAGACAGCCAAGGTTGTTGTACCGGATTACCAGTTATCTCTTGCAATCGGTAAAGAAGGACAGAATGCAAGACTGGCAGCAAGACTGACAGGATATAAGATCGATATCAAGTCCGAGACACAGGCAAAGGATGCTCCGGGCTTCCGTTATGAAGATTATATCGATGATGAGTATGAAGATGAAGCTGCAGAGGATGTGATGGATACAGAAGATGTTTCCGAAACAGAAGAGCCTGCAGACAATATGGAAGAATAAAAGAAACAGAGGAGTTTTATGAGTAAAAAAGTTCCACTCAGACAATGCGTCGGATGCGGGCAGATGAAGAGCAAAAAAGAAATGATGCGTGTCATTAAGACTGCGGAAGGCGATATTGTCTTAGATGTAACCGGTAGAAAAAATGGGAGAGGTGCTTATCTTTGCAAACAGGAAGAATGCTTAAAGATGGCTATGAAGAACAAAGGATTGGAGCGCTCTTTCAAAATGAGTATAGATCAGTCGGTTTATGAGAGCCTGCAAAAGGAGTATGACGAAAACAGTGAAAAATAAGAAAAAGATTTTTTCCCTGATCGGTCTGGCAACGAGAGCCAGAAAAACAGTCAGTGGTGAGTTCGCAACGGAAAAAGCGGTAAAGAGCTTTAAAGCCTGTCTTGTCATTGTGGCAGAGGACGCATCGGATAATACGAAAAAGCTGTTTCAGGATAAATGCAGCTTTTACGAGGTGCCATGCTATGTATGCGGTACCAAAGAGGAACTGGCACATGCGATGGGTAAGGAAGTGCGTGCATCTCTGGCGGTGACAGACGAGGGATTTGCAGATGCGATTATAAATTTACTTAATTAGACGGAGGTAGTGAAATAGATGGCAAAATTGAAAGTGCGTGAATTAGCAGAAGAGTTAAACATATCAAATGACGATGTAAAGAGCTTTCTGGCATCCAAGGGTGTGGAAGTAAAAAGAAGTGATTCCAGCCTGGATGAAGAAGCGGTTGCAGCAGTCAGGGCAAACTTTAAAAAGGCAGAGGCGCCAAAGGCAGAAAGTAAGCCGGAAGCACCAAAGGCAGAAGTAAAGCCACAGCCGAAGGCAGAAAGTAAGCCAGAGGCAGCTAAGCCGGAAGCAAAGACAGAAGAAGCACCGAAGAAAAAGAAAAATATTATCTTTGTCAGCAATCCGCACAACAGTAACATGGCAGGAAAAAGAAACCAGGGTGGAAACGGAAATGCGACAGGAAATGCACAGAACAGAAATAATAATGGCGGTGGCAGACAGCAGGGCTATGGCAATGACCGCGGCAGTGTACGCGGAAGCCGTGTGACACAGACAGCGCAGACGTATCGTCCTCTGCCAAAGCCTGTGATCAAACCGGTAGCGATCACACCGACACCAAAGCCACAGCCGGCAAATCAGCAGCCGAAGCCAAAAACAGAAGTAAGGCAGCAGGAGCAGCAGGTACAGACAAACCAGCAGCAGGCTGATAACCGCAGCAGAAATAACCAGACAGGTGCAACGCAGAATACAGAAAGAAGAGCTTATAACAATAATGGAGACGGACAGAAGCGTTATGGCGACAGAAGACCACAAAACGGCGGCAGCGGAGCAAACGGACAGAGAAATGACAGAGACCGTAACGGCGGTTATAATCGCGGTAGCCAGGGTAATGGCAATGCTCAGAATCGTCAGGGTGGTAACAGACCTTTTGCAGGTAATGACCGCCCTAACAGAGGCGATGGCAGACCGCAGAATCGATTCGGCAAAAATCAGCCGGGTAAAGGATATGTTCCGGAAGCACCGATGAATGAGCCTGAAAAGCATCGTGATGATGAAAAGAGGCGCATGAGTCAGGAAAGAGATAAGAGAAGCAAAAAGGATCATATCTACGAAGATGACAATGCAGCAATGCTGAAAAACAAAAATAAAGCAGGCAGATTTATCAAGCCTGAAAAGAAAGAGGAAGTTGTAGAAGAACAGATCAAGGTGATCACAATTCCTGAAACAATCACGATCAAGGATCTGGCAGATAAGATGAAGCTGCAGCCTTCCGCTATCGTGAAGAAACTCTTCATGCAGGGACAGATCGTCACAGTCAACCAGGAAGTTGATTTTGAGACGGCTGAAAACATTGCGATCGATTACGACATCATCTGTGAGAAGGAAGTACAGGTCGATGTGATCGAAGAACTGCTGAAAGAGGACGATGAAGACGAAAAGGACATGGTAAAGAGACCGCCTGTTATCTGTGTTATGGGTCATGTCGATCATGGTAAAACATCCCTTCTGGATGCGATCCGTAAGACCAATGTCACAGACCGCGAGGCCGGTGGTATCACACAGCATATCGGTGCTTATACAGTCAATGTAAAGGGTGAAAAGATCACGTTCCTGGATACACCGGGACATGAAGCTTTCACTGCAATGCGTATGCGTGGTGCAAACTCAACAGATATCGCAATTCTTGTTGTTGCGGCAGATGACGGTGTTATGCCACAGACCGTAGAAGCGATCAATCATGCAAAAGCAGCAGGTATTGAAATTATCGTTGCTGTCAACAAGATCGATAAACCAAATGCCAATATCGATCGTGTAAAGCAGGAACTGACAGAATATGAACTGATCCCGGTAGACTGGGGCGGAACAACAGAATTTGTACCGGTTTCCGCAAAATCCGGTGAAGGAATCGATACCTTACTTGAGACGATCATTCTGACAGCCGAGATTCTGGAGCTGAAAGCAAATCCGAACAGACAGGCAAGAGGTCTTGTTATCGAAGCCGAGCTGGATAAGGGACGCGGTTCCGTTGCAACTGTTCTGGTACAGAAGGGTACACTGCATGTCGGTGACTTTGTATCAGCAGGTGCAGCACATGGTAAGGTAAGAGCCATGGTAGATGATAAGGGACGCAGAGTGAAAGAAGCAGGTCCTTCCACACCGGTTGAGATCTTAGGTCTTTCTGATGTGCCAAACGCAGGTGAGATTCTGATCGCACATGAAAATGATAAGACGGCAAAGCAGTTTGCGGAAACCTTCGTAGCACAGAACAAAGTAAAGAAGCTGGAAGAAACAAAATCCAAGATGTCGCTTGATGATCTGTTTACCAAGATCCAGGAAGGCAATCTGAAGGAACTGAACCTGATCATCAAGGCTGATGTACAGGGTAGTGTGGAAGCAGTGAAGCAGAGTCTCTTAAAGCTGTCCAATGAAGAAGTTGTTGTCAAATGTATCCATGGCGGTGTTGGTGCGATCAACGAATCCGATGTCATTTTGGCAAGTGCATCCTCCGCGATCATCATTGGCTTTAATGTCAGACCGGATGCACAGGCAAAGGCAACAGCAGAGAGAGAAGGCGTTGATGTCCGTCTGTATAAGGTTATTTATCAGGCAATCGAAGATGTGGAAGCTGCCATGAAGGGTATGCTGGATCCGGTATTCGAGGAACAGGTGATCGGTCATGCGGAAGTCAGACAGATCTTCAAGGCATCCGCAGTCGGCAATATTGCCGGTTCTTACGTGCTGGACGGACGTTTCGAGAGAAACTGCAAGGTTCGTATCACAAGAGAAGGCGAGCAGATCTTCGAGGGTCAGCTTGCATCCTTAAAACGTTTCAAGGACGATGTAAAAGAAGTAAAAGCAGGATTTGAATGTGGTCTTGTATTTGAGGGCTTTGACCAGATGCAGGAGCTTGATATCGTAGAAGCTTACATTATGGTCGAGGTACCTAGATAGGAAGTTAATATGAGAAAAAACAGTGTAAAAAATACACGTATCAATGGTGAAGTTATGAGAGCACTGGCTGATATCATCCGCGGAGAGATCAAAGATCCGCGGATCGGTCTCATGACAAGTGTGGTTGCGGTAGAAGTTGCGCCGGATCTGAAGACCTGTAAGGCATGGATCTCCGTGCTGGGGGATGAGCAGACCGCAGCGGATACGCTGGCAGGCTTAAACAGCGCAGAAGGCTTTATCAGAAGCAAACTGGCTAAGATGATCAATCTGCGTAACACACCGCAGATCCGGTTCATTATGGATCAGTCCATTGCATACGGTGTGAATATGTCAAAGAAAATTGATGAAGTGAATAAGGATTTAAACCGCGAAGAGGAGTAGTGGTGTTATGTTAGATTTAGGAAAGGAATGTCAGGGTGCTTTATCCATCGGTATTACCGGGCATACAAATCCAGACGGCGACTGCATCGGAACAACTCTGGCACTCTGGCAGTTCTTAAAAAAACTGAAGCCGGAGTGCAGAATCGATGTGATCTTGGAAAAGCCGGCTTCGGAATATGATTTCATACAGGGCATTGACCAGATCATCACGGATGATACAAAGCCGTTTACGTATGATGTCATGATCGTGGTGGATTCGGTTCCGGAACGCTGCGGGCATGCCAATACGTATGTTCTGCGTGCAAAAAAACTGATCAATATCGATCACCATATCAGTAATCCGGGCTGTGGAGACGCTTATTATGTGGATCCGAAGGCAAGCTCGGCGGCCGAGGTCTTATACGACCTGATCGCTTCCAAACAGGAATATCTGGATCTGATCGACAAAGAACTGGCGCAGACGATCTATGTCGGTATCATCCATGACAGCGGTGTGATGCAGTATTCCAATACCTCACCGAAAACGCTGCGGATCGTGGCAGATCTGATCTCCTACGGCTTTGATTTCCCGAAGCTGATCGAGGAAACCTTCTATGAGAGAACGTATATCCAGTCCCAGATCACAGGAAGAGCTGTTTTAGAGGCTTTCCCGATGCTGGACGGTAAATGCATGGTTTCCATGGTAGATCGTAAGACAATGGATTTTTATGGCGCAGAGAAAAAGGATCTGTCCGGTATTGTCAATGAACTGCGGAATATCAAAGGAGTCGAAGTAGCGATTTTCATTTATGAGGTCGGAACACAGGAATATAAGATCAGTATGCGTTCACGCTCGTATATCGACGTGGCAAAGGTTGCGGTCTTTTTCGGTGGTGGCGGTCATGTCAGGGCAGCGGGCTGTAATATGAACGGTAATTTTTATGATATCGTCAACAACCTGATGGAGCAGATCGTGCTGCAGATGGAAGCATTGCACATTGAAACAGGATGTATTGATGTGTAGGGCTGCATAATGGAACGAACAGGAATGAATAAGGAAAATGATGAACGGAATCATTAACGTATATAAGGAAAAAGGATATACCTCGCATGATGTTGTGGCAAAGCTGCGGGGAATCCTGAAGCAGAAAAAAATAGGGCACACCGGAACGCTTGATCCACAGGCAGAGGGTGTGCTTCCTGTCTGTATTGGAAACGCGACAAAGCTATGCGATCTTCTGACAGACAAGACAAAAGAATACGAGGCAGTTCTTTTGCTGGGTGTGACGACCGATACACAGGATACGACAGGAGCGGTGCTTTCAGAGAAAACGGTTCAGGTAGAAGAGGATAAGCTGCGGGCTATTATGGAAGGCTTTGTTGGAAAAAGCCGGCAGATCCCGCCGATGTATTCCGCACTGAAGGTGAACGGCAAAAAACTGTATGAACTTGCCAGAGAAGGCAGGGAAGTAGAGAGAAAGCCGCGGGATATCGAGATCTTTTCACTGGATATTCTGGAAATGCAGCTTCCGCGTGTCCGTTTTCGTGTGCACTGCTCCAAAGGAACGTATATCAGGACGCTGTGTCAGGATATCGGAGAGGAAGCAGGCTGTGGCGGCTGTATGGAGGAACTTCTGCGGACAAGGGTGGACAGGTTTTCGCTTGCTGAGGCACATAAGCTCTCCGAGATCGAGCAGATCCGTGATGCCGGTAAGCTTTCTGAGATACTGATCCCGGTGGATCAGATGTTTTTAAGTTATCCAAAGGTAACTGTATTGGAAAAGTACCGGCTTGCACTTGCAAACGGAAACAGCTTTACGGCACAGATGCTGGCAGATATGGATCCGGCAGATGTGAAAGCAGCCGATATGGTTGGAACAGCAGATAATACCGGGAAAGCTGATCGGGAAGTAACGAAAGCTGCACAAATCCATGACGGCTCCTTTGTCAGAGTTTACAGTGCAGAAGATGTATTTTACGGAATCTATCAGTATACGCAGGCAGAAAAGCGTTTTATCCCTTATAAAATGTTCCTGCCACAGTAAAACAGAACAGACAAAGGAAATGAAAATGAAGATAATAGCCGGAACAACGGATTTTACAATTGAAGAAATGACAGCAGTTGCCATCGGCAAATTCGATGGAATCCACAAGGGACATAAGAGACTGCTGGATGAGATATTCAAAGCAAGGAATCTGGGACTGAAAACAGCCGTTTTTACTTTTGATCCGTCACCTGCCGTCTTTTTTAAAGGCAATCAGGCGGGAGAACTGATGACAAGAGAGGAAAAACGTGCAGCCTTTGAAAAGATGGGTGTGGATTATCTGGTTGAGTATCCGTTCAGTAAGGAAACCGCGGCTGTTTCGCCGGAGGCATATGTCAGGGACTTTTTGCTGAAAAAGATGCATGCGGGCTTTATCGCTGCGGGAGAAGATGTATCTTTTGGAGATAAAGGTGCAGGAAATGCTGCACTTTTACAAAAAATTGCCGGTGAGAATGGGGTACAGGTACGGATCATTCAAAAGATCTGTCACGGCGGGCGGGAGATCAGTTCCACGTTTGTCCGGGAAGCACTCACGGAAGGCGACATGGAGCTTGTGAATGCACTGCTGTCAGAGCCGTATTTTATCTGTGGAAGGGTAGCACATGGTAACAGGATCGGCAGAACACTTGGTATGCCAACGGTCAACCTGCATCCACAGGAAGGAAAGCTGCTGCCGCCCAATGGTGTTTATTTTTCAACAGTTACCTATGGGCAACAGACATTTTACGGCGTCACGAACATCGGTTATAAGCCGACAGTGGAAGATACGCACCGCATGGGGGTAGAAACGTATATTTACGATTTTGATGAAGATATTTACGAGAAAGATATCACGGTACATCTGTTTCATTTTGAAAGACCGGAACAGAAATTTGCGGGGCTTGCAGAACTGAAAGAGGCGATCGCGAAAAACGTAGCGGACGGAAAGAGGTATTTTAACATATGAGATTTGTCATTCAAAGAGTCAGTCATGCACAGGTAACCATAGACGGTCAGGTACGCGGCAGTATCCAAAAAGGGTATATGGTACTGATCGGGATCGGACAGGAGGATACAGAGGCACTTGCAGACCGTATGATCGCCAAAATGTTGGATCTTCGTATTTTTGAAGATGCGGACGGAAAGAGCAATCTGTCCCTGCGGGACGTAGATGGAGCCCTGCTGCTGATCTCGCAGTTTACCTTATATGCAGACTGCAAAAAAGGAAAACGTCCTTCCTTCTTTAAAGCCGGAGAGCCGCATATGGCAAATGATCTGTATGAATACATCATCAGGAAATGCAAAGAAGAAGTAAGGGATGTGGAACGCGGCGAATTTGGTGCCATGATGCATGTGGAGCTTTTAAATGAAGGACCGTTTACGATCATCTTAGACAGCGCAGAAATGGGCTGGGCATAGAAAGTAAAGAAATACAGAAATCCCGGAAGTGACCAGATCTGATCATCTTCCGGGATTTTTTCATAGGATAGGAATTCCCTGCCATACGGAAATTTAGGCATTTGGAAAGTCTTTTGTTACAATACCAAAATCTTTTTCTTTGTAGTTCCAAAGCGCGCGGCCGACACCAAATGTATCGAATGCCTTGGAAATATCAGCAAGCCAGCGGTCTTTGTCCTCCTGGGAGGCAAGCTCTATCACACCATATTCACCGCAGTAAAGAGGGACGCCGGCTTTTTTTGCAGCTTCCACGGCAGGAGCAAAGATATCGGCAAAGAAATCAGGACCGATCTCACTGATCCCTTCCTTAAATATCGCACCTGCAAGTGCTTTGGAAAGCTCTGTACTTGTTTTACGGTACTCAGCGAGCGACTTTGGATAGCCAATACGGAAATCAAGTGGCATGTCCTCTACCCAGTAAGCTCCCTGATGCGTAAATACCATCGGCTCATAGCAGTGAAAGTTAAATACAATTTTATAGGTATCAGGAACCTTGATGAGCGGTACGGAGAGCACATTATTATAACAAACGCCGCCAATGACCAGATAGGCTTCCGGTACGATAGAACGCATCAGCGTTACATATTTTGCGATGACGGCATTCCATGCGTCTGCAACCTCTTCCAGAACAACCTCGTTCAGCGGCTCAAAGGCAACCTGATCCGGATAGTCTTTAAATCTGACCGCAATCTCGGACCAGAGATGCAGGAAGCGTTCCTGCAGCGCGTCATCATAGAAGAATTTTTTCCTGTCCATATCTTTTTTGAGAGGATCGAAAGAGTAACCGTAGCATTCATGCAGATCGATCAGCATGTTCAGATGATGCTTTTCACACCAGCTGCGGCAATTTTCCAGATAACCGAAACCGGAAGGAATGATGTTGCCATCTTCGTCCTCCAGTACATTGTAGTCTACAGGGACACGTACATGATCGTATCCGAGAGATGCGATATACGCAATATCCTTTTCTGTAATAAAGCTGTCAAAATGCGCTTTGTCATATTTGTCGAACTGGGAGATCCAGCCGCCTAAGTTGATTCCGTTTTGAAAACCTTCAAAGATCAATATAGTTACCTCCAAATGTATAATAATATTTGCATAAAGATAGAATCGCTTCCTGTATATCATAAGTCAGAGGAAGATAACTTGCAATTTATATTTTCGAATTTATACAAAGTAGGTAAAAGAAACGACATAATTGGCAAGATTTGCGGCTGGCAAGCCTCCTACTTGACACAATGCTATCAAATTGTTATAATGTCTGTAACATTTGTAACAATTATGTAACAAATAGCGAGGGTTGAGAAATACAATTGGTTTAGGAAGGCTTTATATGTTTCATAAAAAAGAACTGAAAAAACAGATATTTGCACTCGTCATAGCAGCTGCTATGGTCTGCCAGACGCAGGCAGTATCAGCATCGGTCGTATCCCTGCAGGCAGGTGCACAGAATGCATTGACCGCACCGTCTTTACAGATGGCGGAAACAGAAGAAGTACAGACGATTTCCGTAGATGGCATGCAGCAGGCAGAGACAGAAGCTAAAGCGGATAATTCCGATGTGGCTTTGACAGCGGGAGCAGGAGTCATGGTTTCCTCTCCAATCTATGTAGCACCGGAAGATATGGACGAGCAGGAATACGATGAAGAAGAAACTGCCGGAGCGGCTTACGGCTATACCAATCTCGGTATCGCACAGGTAGCGGATCATCTGAATGTCAGAGAGACAGCGGAGGATGACAGCAAGATCGTTGGAAAGATGGAAAATGATACCGGCTGTGAGATCCTTGGGATCGAAGGCGATAAAGCACATATCACATCGGGCAGTGTGGAAGGCTATGTGAGTCTTGACTATATCCTGACCGGAAAAGATGCGGTAGCACAGGCAGACAGTGTGGTAAAAGAGCTTGCCACAGTAAATGCGGATGGACTGAAGCTGAGAGAGGCACCTTCTTTAGATTCGCCTGTTTACGATATGGTTGCCTACGGAGAAGAGCTGGAAGTACTGGACAATGGCAGTGGCAGCGACTGGGTCGGTGTTGATTTTGACGGAAACAAATTATATGTATCCGCAGATTATGTAACGGTTGATACAAAGCTGAAAACAGCCTTGAACATGACCGAGTTTTTATATGGCGCAGGTGTATCGGATGTCAGAGTGGAGCTTTGTGAATATGCAAGGCAGTTTGTTGGCAATCCGTATGTCTGGGGCGGAACAAGTCTGACAAAGGGTGCGGACTGCTCCGGCTTTGTTCTGAGCGTATTTGCAAAATACGGTATTTCCCTGCCACACTCATCAAGAGCGCAGGCAAACAGCGGTACAAGGATCAAAATGTCGGAGGCAAAGCCGGGCGATCTTGTCTTTTACGCAAAGGGCGGCAGGATCAACCACGTAGCGATCTATATCGGTGGTGGTCAGGTGATCAGTGCCAGCTCACCGAAGACCGGAATCCGTATTGCAAGTGCTTATTACAGAACACCGGTAGCGGTGACAAGAATTCTGCAGGACTGATCGTAAAATGTAAAATGGAAACAGCAGATGCAAACAGAAAACAGAGCATTGTAAAAAACAATGGAAAGTTGAAAAAATCAGTTGCTTTCCATTGTTTTTTATGATAAAGTATGAATGTTGTGAAAAAGAGATGGTCCTCTGTTACGAAGTGTATTAAGAACATCCAGAATGGAAGGAGAAACACAATGAACGAAATCATTAAAGAAATCGAAGCAGCACAGTTAAAGGCAGAAGTACCTCAGTTCAACGTAGGTGATACTGTAAAGGTTTACGGTAAGATCAAAGAAGGAAACCGCGAAAGAATCCAGATCTTCGAAGGAACCGTTATGAAAGTACAGGGTGGCAGCAACCGCGCTACATTTACAGTACGTAAGTCATCAAACGGTGTCGGCGTTGAAAAGACATGGCCTCTTCATTCTCCAAACGTTGAGAAAGTAGAAGTTGTCAGAAAGGGTAAAGTAAGACGTGCAAAACTGAACTACTTAAAGGGTCGCGTAGGAAAGAAAGCGAAAGTAAAAGAGTTAGTAAAATAGTCATTGCCGCTTAAGCAAAGAAAAAGGGACAAAATACATTGTGTATCTTGTCCCTTTTTAAATAATGTCATGCATCATTTATGATGCATGATGCAGCCTCGCTCATCTGCGAAGCAGATTATGTATGAGCGAGGTTCCCAAATAATGTCATGCATCGAAGATGCATGATGAAAGGAAGTTTTATGAGACGACGCAAAGGACTTAGTTTTTATCAGAAAAAGAAAAAGATCAGTGCTTCCGTGATGAAGGAGATCTGGAATGTGATCTTTATTACGATCGCCTGCTGGATGCTGGCATTTGTGCTCATGTTCTGTTTTGGCATGCGGACAACCGTCATCGGTGTTTCCATGGAGCCAAGCCTTTACAACGGACAGCATATTTTGGTCAACCGGTTTGTATATAAGCTCAGTTCTCCCAAGAACGGAGATATTGTGGTGTTTCTGCCAAATGGTAACTCCAACACCCATTACTATGTGAAGCGTGTGATCGCTCTGCCGGGAGATACGGTGCAGATCAAAAACGGTTCCTTATATGTCAACGGTCTTTTGTATAAATATGTCGAATATGATAAAATAGAAGATGCGGGAATTGCGGAAAATCCCATTACCCTTGGGAACAATGAATATTTTACCCTGGGAGATAATATCAACAACAGTGAGGACAGCAGATCCGGTAATATCGGTGCTGTGAAAAAGGATAATATAATCGGAAAGGTATGGTTCCATCTGGCGGCGGGTGACAGCCCGATCGGCTTTATGGAATAGGTGTATAGATGAACTATCAGTGGTATCCCGGACATATGACAAAGGCAAAGCGGATGATGCAGGAAAATATCAAGCTGATCGATCTGGTGATCGAGCTTGTGGATGCAAGAATCCCGTTATCCAGCCGCAATCCGGATATTGATCAGCTAGGGGCAAATAAAGCGAGACTGATCCTGTTAAATAAAGCGGATCTGGCAGACGAAAGGCAGACGGCAAAGTGGCAGCAATATTTCGAGAAGCAGGGCTGCTTTGTTGTGGCACTCAATGCGCGTAACCGCAACAGCATGAAGGCAATCAACGGCGTTGTCGCAGAAGCATGTAAGGAAAAGATCGAGCGTGACAGAAAGCGCGGAATATTGAACCGCCCTGTCAGAGCCATGGTAGTCGGCATCCCAAATGTCGGAAAATCCACCTTTATCAATTCTTTTGCCGGAAAAGCCTGTGCAAAGACAGGAAATAAGCCGGGTGTAACAAAGGGAAAGCAGTGGATCAGACTCAGCAAGACACTGGAACTTTTAGATACGCCGGGTATTTTATGGCCGAAGTTTGAAGATCAGCAGGTGGGACTCAATCTGGCACTGATCGGTTCCATGAATGATGAGATCTTAAATATAGAAGAAATGGCGGTCAGCCTGATCCAGTATCTGAAGGACGTTTATCCGCTTCTTCTGACAAAGCGCTATGATCTTTCGGATGAAGCAGAAGAAAGCTGCAAAAACGAACAGGATGCCTATGAGGTGCTGGCGCAGATCGCCAGAAACAGAAAATGTGTATTAAAAGGTGATGAGCCGGATATCCGGAAAGCAGCGGCGCTTCTGTTAGATGATTTCCGGAGTGGCAGGATCGGACGGATCACATTGGAAAGTCCGACAGAGCAGGCATAATATTAAAGGGGAAGAAAAGCTTGAGTAAAAAAATGAAACAGATTTTAAAGGAAGTGCTCGGAACCAGTATTTATCTGCTGGCAGTTCTGGCATTGACTTATTTGGTGATCGCCTTTGTAGGGCAAAGAACAGTTGTACATGGACAATCCATGGAAAATACACTGGAAGACGGAGATAACCTGATCGTAGATAAGATCACATACCGCTTCCATGAGCCAAACCGTTTTGATGTGATTGTGTTCCCATATCAGTATACGGCAAATACCTATTACATAAAACGTGTCATCGGTCTTCCGGGAGAAACGGTCATGATCGATGCGCTGGGCAATATTTATATCAACGGAGAACTGCTTTCTGAATCTTACGGAAAGGAAGCCATCAAGGATCCGGGCATGGCGGCAAACAGCATTTATCTGGGCTCGGATGAATACTTTGTACTCGGTGATAATAGAAATAACAGCTCGGACAGCAGGGATCCGTCCGTCGGTCTGATCAAGCGGGATCAGATCATTGGCAGGGCATGGCTGCGCATTTTTCCATTTGATAAGATCGGTTTTGTGGTGCATGGAAAGTAACCGGAGCAGAGAGGACAGACAGATGAAAATCGGAGAGATCAGAGATTTATTACAGGCAGCAGAGGATCAGATGCTGCCTGATTTTATAGCAAGATTTGAAAGCGACGAAAGAAGCGGTGTACGGCAGCTTGTGCAAAGGGCACAGAAACGGTTGGATGCACTTGAAAAAGAGCGGGAAAGACTAATGGCTATGCATCAGTATGAAGAACAGTACAAAGACTGTCAGGCAATCTGCGGGATCGATGAGGCGGGCAGAGGTCCTCTTGCAGGTCCTGTTGTGGCTGCAGCGGTTATTTTACCGAAGGACTGTGAGATCCTGTACTTAAATGACAGCAAACAGCTTTCCGCCAAAAAGAGAGAGCTTTTGTATGATGAGATCATGGAAAAGGCAGTGTCGGTCGGTGTCGGCTATGCAACGCCGCAGCGGATCGATGAGATCAACATTCTGCAGGCAACCTATGAGGCAATGCGGCAGGCAGTTAATAAACTGTCTGTTTGTCCCGATATATTATTAAATGATGCGGTGCGGATTCCCGGGCTTTCCATGCAGCAGGTTCCAATCGTAAAGGGAGATGCGAAAAGCGTTTCCATTGCAGCGGCAAGCATCATTGCAAAGGTAACAAGGGACAGACTGATGATGGAGTATGACAAGGCAATGCCACAGTATCACTTTGCGGCAAACAAGGGTTATGGCAGTGCGGAGCATATCGAAGCACTTGCCGTCTATGGGGCAAGTCCGATCCATCGTAGATCATTTATTACACATTTTAAGGTAAAAGAATGAGTTTTGACTTAGCTGGATTATTGCAACGGAATACACAAAATACATTGTCCGGACTTTCTTCCTCTGCATTAGCGGGACGGACGGATATGAGCAGCAAGACGGCAGAAGGGGCGCAGGCGGGCAGTCTGACAGTCGGCTCTGCCATCAGTGGTCAGGTGATCAAAGTAGAGGGAGATACTGTCTATGTGAAGCTGCCATCGGAGGTACTGACCGCAAAGCTGCAGGAGGGTGTGAATCTGCAGACCGGGCAGTCGGTGACATTTGCTGTCAGCGGGATCTCGGATAAACAGATCACGTTGCAGGCACTTTTTCAGAACAGTGCGCAGACACAGGTACTCGGAAAGGCATTGGAACAGGCAGGAATTGCGCAGACGGCGGATTCGCTTTCCATGGTAGATGCCATGATGCGGGAAGGCATGTCTGTCGATAAAAACTCGCTCTGGCAGATGTATCGTCAGGTACTGGATCATCCACAGACAACGGGAGAAAATATCGTGCTGATGAACCGGCTGCAGATTCCGGTCAATGACCTGACTGCGGCGCAGTTTCAGAACCTGCAAAATGCAAACGGTCAGCTTGCACAGGCTGCAAATGTACTGACAGACAGCCTGTTTGCGGAATTTACGGATATGGCGGTGCAGTCGCCGCAGGAAGCAGCTGCTTTTATGAAGGAGCTGGTACTTTTACTGGGAGAAAGCAGTCAGACAGAGGCAGGGCAGGTCGGTGCGCTTCCACTGGAAGGGCAGGAAGTACCGGGTGATGTGCAGCCTGCAGATGGAAATCAGCAGCCGGCAGCAGGAAATAGCACAGGACAGACTGAGGCAGCAGGTGATCCCGTAGCAGGTCAGCCGGCAGGCGGTCAGACAGCGGAAAATGGCGTAGATGCACGGCTTGCATTTGACGGACAAGTGCAGACAGAGACTGATGGCAGGCAGGTGCAGGCAGAAGCAGACGGCGGACGGCTGCAGGGGTCAAATGCGGAAAAACTGAGCACGGATGGGCAGGTTGTTTCTTCGGAAACAGCGGAAAACACCAGTCGGCCGGGCGTAGATTCTCTGGCAGAGCTGATGAAGAGTGATCTGTTTACAAAGGGAGATACCAGACAGCTATTGCGTCTGTTTTCTTCAAAAGAATTTCGCAGTCTCCTGACTGAACAGATGAAAGAGAACTTCCTGCTCAAACCGGAAATGGTGGCAGATAAGGAAGAAGTAGAGCAGTTCTTTACAAAGCTGCGGGAGCAGGTGTCGCGTCTGGCGCAAACGGTATCGGAGGCGGGAAAGGCGCAGACACAGCTTTTTACCCAGACAAACCAGCTGAGGGAAAATCTGGATTTCTTACACCAGCTTTCCCAGACGATGCAGTATGTGCAGCTTCCGCTCCGTATGGCAGGACAGGAGACAACAGGGGATCTGTATGTGTATGCCAATAAAAAGGGACTGACCAAAGAGGACAGTATCAGTGCTTTCCTGCATCTGGATATGGAGCATTTAGGACCTGTGGATGTGTATGTTGCCATGCAGAACCGGAAGGTAAATACGCATTTTTACTTACAGGACGATGCCATGATCGATTTTATACAGGCACATATTCATCTGCTGAATGAACGACTGGAGCAGAAAGGCTATCAGATGCAGACGGAGGTATCGCAGAAGGATACACCTTCCAAGGTAACGGAAGAAATGCGCAAAGATCAGGAAGAAGAAAGCGTATGTATCAATCAGTATTCATTTGATGTGAGGGCTTGATATGGCAGGAAAAGAGCAGAAACCAAAACAGGCGGTCGCACTTTCCTATGATCCGGACGATGATGCGCCAAAGGTCGTTGCGACCGGTAAGGGTGCACTTGCGGAAAAGATCATAGAGGAAGCAAAACAGGCAAAGGTTCCGGTGCATAAGGACAGTAAGCTGGCAGATACTCTGTCAAGGCTGGAGATCGGAGAGCTGATCCCGCCGGAGCTGTATGAAGTGGTGGCTGAGATACTTGTATTTGTGGATCAAATGGACCGCATCCGTGCAAAGATGAAACAGGCGAACAAGAAAAAATAGGGATAAGTCTAGGGAGATCAGGATGTGTCTGGAGAGGACATCCTATGAACAAAAGAAGAAAAGGAGCAGCTCACGAACAGGCTGCAAAAGTATATCTGGAAAAAAGAGGCGTGCGCATTCAGACGATTAACTATAGAGTCAGGCAGGGAGAAATCGATATAGTTGGCTATGAGAAAGGCACGCTTGTTTTCTTTGAAGTCAAGTATCGGGCAAATGCAGGAAATGGACTGCCGCAGGAGGCAGTCAGTGTGGCAAAGCAGAGGCAGATCTGCAGGGTGGCACTGTTTTATCTGAACCAGTATCACATACCGGAGCAGCAGCCGGTCAGATATGATGTGATTGCCATTCTGGGAAATGAGATCACCTGGATCAGAAACGCATTTCTGCACCAGATTTGGTAAATCTGTGACAAAAGTCACTTGGAAATCATGCGCAGATGCGATATTTTAGTACAAATAATGTCGGAGTCAAAATTCAAAAACAATGTTGTGCTGGCACTTGAGTGGATTTATGATCTGAAAATGAGGTAAATATGTACAATCTACAGCGTGTTATAAAGACACAGGATACAAAAAATATACCTGTACAAAACAAATATAACAGCCCGGATGGCTGGGAAATGGAATACCTGACTTTTCCGGGACTGACTAAGACAGGATGTGTCAGACATCTGTTCACAACACGGACAGGCGGGACAAGCAGCGGGATCTTTGAAAGCCTGAACCTGAGCTTTACGCGTGGGGATGACAGAGACTGCGTCCTGCAAAATTATGACAGAGTGGCAGAGGTCCTTGGCGTTACAAGAGACCGGATCGTCTGCTCCGACCAGACACATACGACGAATATCAGGATCGTTACGAAGGAAGATGCCGGAAAGGGAATCGACAGACAGCGGGATTATGCGGACATTGACGGGCTGGTCACAAACGAAAAAGGGTTAGCATTGGCTACCTTTTATGCAGACTGCGTACCGCTTTATTTTGTGGATCCGGTCAGAGAAGTGATCGGACTGGCACATTCGGGCTGGCGCGGAACTGTGGCCGGTATGGGTAAAAAGATGGTGGAGCGGATGCATGCGGCATTTGGCTGTGATCCGGCAGATATCCATGCGGCGATCGGACCATCCATCTGTCAGGAATGCTATGAGGTCAGCAGTGATGTGGCAGAAGAATTTCAAAAAGCATTTGCAGGGATGAACGGGGCGGAAACGCTCTTATATCAGAAGCCGGAGCAGAAGGCGGAAGGCAAATACCAGCTGAATCTGTGGCTTGCCAATCAGCTGTGGCTTACAGACGCGGGCATCACGCCGGAGCATCTGGAAGTGACCAATGTCTGCACGGCACATAATCCGGCATATCTGTTCTCACACAGAAAAACGAACGGAAAACGCGGTAATCTTGGTGCTTTTTTATGCCTGAAAGAAAACGGGACAGCTGGAAGCCGCAACACAGACAAAGGAACGGAATCGTCTGGCAAGGGAAATCCAGATGGTAATAGACAATGCCCACAAGGCTGGCAGCTGGCAGGTATCTGCGGCGAGCTTGGTGCGGATACTTCCCTGACAAATATTTTCATCAAGACAGGAATTGATGAGCTGAGTGTTTCGCCTGGCTGTATCCTGCCTGTGCGAAAAGCGATCAGGGATGCAGAATAACCTCGAAAGATTTATTGTAAATGTCTTGCAACAATGGTATAGTTGTTGCAGGACATTTTTGATGTAACAGGAAACTCCGTTCCTATTACACAAAATGCTCTATATAAGATGGAATTTTAATGGAATCTTAAATTTTACCATTTTGTGAGAATGCTGATTTTACAACAAAAAACCGCTGAAAGTGCTGATTTTACGGTGCTTCCGGCGGTTTTATTCATAGTCAGAAAATAGCATCAAAAAGAGAAAAACAGGTACAGTTAGCAACAAATTAGCAACAAATTTATGATTGTGGGATCCGTATCTTTTCAATTTCATTTCTTAATTCTTCCAGTGTTCTGTGTCCGTATTTGGCATTTGTGATATCGGTTCCGAAAGAGTGTCCCAGCATTCTTTTTCTGTCATTCTCATTCACACTATATCGTTCACACAACATAGAAAAGGTATGCCTGCAGTCATGAGGTGTATGTCGTTCTATGCCAAGCTGATCCAGAGCTGCAGACATTTTATTCCGGAATAAAGCTGCAGTGCAGTGTAGCATATTTTTATCTGCTCTGTTTGTAACAAAATCATATATGGCAGAATGGATTGGAACAATTCGGTTCTTGCCGGCTTTTGTCTTTACACCGCCTTTAAAATATCTGTCAGTCAGATTTACTTCTATATTTGTGTAGGCTGCGATTCTGAAACCGGAATAGCACATGATCAGGATCATCTGAATGACAGGATCCGTGCTATGTGTCCATAGGATTTTCAGTTCATCATCTGAAAATGGAACACCGGGTTCATCATCTTCCTCTTTGGGCATATATAAGAACTGGGAATAGTCTTTTTCTACAATCTCATATTTCAGGGCATATTTGTACATTTGCTTTAGCAGACTGATTATAAGCTCAATAGAAGAATGTTTCAAAGTACATTTGTTTACTACATTCTGGAGATCTTCATATCGCAGTTCTCCGAAATGTTTGTCATGTAAAATACTGCAGTTCTTGAATGCGGCTCTTGTGCTGTTCTGTGACTGCTTGGATAGATTCTTTTCGCTATGATTGTACTTTTCATCATAGAACCGATCATAAACTTCCCGGAAGGTTGGAGTACGATCAATAAACAAATTGTTGGATACCCTGATCTTGCCTGCCTGCTCCAGATTGTATGTAGTCAGTATCGCATAGGCATCTTCCCATGTTTCACAATAGGAGAGAGCGGGGGGACTGACAGGACCTTTCGCAGTCCAGTCCCTGACCGGGGGATAGGCAGCATATGGTTTCCGGCGACCATTGCCAAGATACTTGATCGATCCGAAGCCGTTCGGCAGCTTCATTCTCTTTTTTCTCTTTCTCATAGTATCACCTTCCTAAAAATGGGCGCAAAAATAGCGCAATTCCTTGAAAAACTGCGCTCCAGATGATACAATGTGCTTGTATAGGGCAACTGTATCATACAGGAGCTTGCCGCCTTGGTACTTCCAATACCAGGGCGGTTTTTATATATGAACTTTGCAATACCGCCGGATTGTGCTATAATTATCAGTATCAGTTATGTATCATTATTTGAATAATGATAAGATATTGCAGATTAATTCTGCGATAGTGCAAATTTTACATCATGCCCCAGTGTTGGTAGCACTGGGGCATTTGCTTTATTATTTCTGATCTGTAACCTCCGCAGGGCGGTTGTAGATATCTTTTATGACTTTCTTGTATTTGTTTCTAACCTTTTTACTGATCTTGGTATTCATCCGTAATATAACATTTCCACGGCGATATAATTCATATTTGGGGCTCCTCTTTGTATAGCGGGAATTGTAATAATAATCTTCAGTTCTATTTCCGTGGCTCCATACTAATTGTGCCAGTAAATTTATGGCATCTTCACTATCATAGCAAACTAAAATTTCTATATCATTGTTTTTCTTGTTGTTCACTTTAAATTTAGCACTGGTTTGTAGATCTGTGTGAACAAACCATTCGATATACCCATCAACAAAATATTTTGCTTTTTTAACTTTTAACTTATTTTCTTTAAAAGTTTGGGCGATACCATAGGCTGTCATATTCTGCAGATCCTGCGGCGTGGCTTCAACAACACAGCTCATAATGAGAGTGAAGCATAATGCTAAAACGGTAACTCTTTTGATTAAATCTTTCATGTAAAACCCTCCTTTTATTTTGAACAGTAATCTTCAAGTCTGTTCCTTAAATAATTGTTATATTTTTGAAAATCAAAGGTAATACTATCGATGATTTCAGATATCATATTCTTAAAAATTGATATTGGCATCAAGCTTGGTGGAAGTAAAGAATCAGAATATATATTTTCAATGTACATAGGATTGTACCAATTTGCCATTTTGGTAATTGGTAAAACCATTCTAATTGTAAAAGGATAATTTTCAAATGCATATTTCAAAGTATATTCACTTACATAATCGCATGATACATGATCTATACAACAAGTTTTTATATATATCATTTTCAAGTACGCTTCTAAAGCAACACTGTCTAAATTTCTATCTAAAGCAACTTTATATTCTGATAAAAAATCGTAAGCCATTGTTTGATAATATCCATTCAGACAATTATTATAAACTCTAGTACTAATTATTTGGAAAGCGGTATCTTCAAATGTTCTTTTTCGATTTCCAATAAAGCGATTTTGATTAAATTCATACAAAGATATTCTATAACTAGAATGTTTATGTAATTTTACATAATCGTAATTCCCTTGAAGAAAAAGCTCTCCCTTTTCAGATAGTTCGTAGGTATTAGAATGGGATAATAACATTTGAGTGGAATCATTATCAAGAGATTTATATATTTCATTAACAAGATCATCCTTCTTTCTCTTTTTTACACAGCCAATGCTGTCAGCTAAAATTCGTAGCTCGTCCATTTTATAAGCCTGTAAAATAGATAAAAGAGAAGCAGGTTGTATGTATTTTTCTTTTATTAAATTATCTTGAAATTGAACTGGATTGCTGATATTGCACCCTTCAGTAATGTACGTTGGAAATTCATATTTTAACTCTGCCCCTTTAGAATACCACCATAGCATTAGTGTTTTGGCATACATATAATATTCATGTATTGTCGCATCTGGCATTCGAGGTGGATAGGATATTTTATGAGTATTCCAAAACTTTTTAATTTCATATAAATCCTTATTTGGATTGTTAGGTCGAGTATTTTTAGGATAACTATCTTCTATTGTTAAAATTTTCCGAAAATAATTAAGTAATCCCATAAAATCCCCTCCATATTATCAGTAAAGCCTAAGCACGCCAAGTGGCTCAAAATATATCAAGTAGTTTCCACATACGGCACATATGCCGTATTTTTCCTTATAATACTGTAAGCTATCAAGTAAAAAGTGTTCAGTCACATCTAAATATTCTGCAATTTCGTATTGATTTTGACAACCTGCATTATATGCATCTATGATTTTAGATAAAGAAATCATATAGTTATATGCCCAGATCCGTGCCCGGCGTTCCTGTTTCCTGTTGGAAGTAGAAGATTGATCAATAATATTTCCAACAGTCGTGTAATAATGCCCCATTTCTTCTGCAAGCACACAGGCTTTCTCTTTTTCTGTCATAGTCTTATCAATAGCAATAGTACCATCACAATATAGACCTTTCAGTCTTGTTCCAGTAAAGTCTATTTGATCAGTGATAGTAACTTGTTCTTTATCTGCTTCATTTAATATTTGTTCATAAGTCAAGTAGATTCCTCCCAAAATTTCCTTTTACACAGTTTATATAATGGATTGTCCGATATATGGGACTACTTTCTACTTGATTTTACAAAAGCTGCAAATTCTTTGATTTTTTGTAATTCTTCTTCGGTGTATTCGTCACCATCGAAATGAGCTGCAATCGTATGATGAGTAGGTTCATCCCATCCCATCAACTCTTGTGGAGATATTTTCAGAGCCTTTGCAAATTCTCTTATTTTAGATTCTGATATATCAACTTCTCCTTTTTCAATTTTAGCAATAGAAGATCTATCTTTATATCCTGTTAATTCTGCTAATGTATCTTGAGACATTTTTAAATCAAGACGCCTTTGCTTTATGTTTTTGTATAAGTCGAGCATAAGCAGGACTCCTTTCGCTTATCTGTGTAACCATATAATAGCATGATGTGTAAAATAATTCAACAAAATTATGAAAAAGTGTTGACACAAATTCACATGAATGATATAGTGAATATAGTTCACGGAAAGGCGGTGATATAACGGTGGCAAATGTGGATTTGCTTAAAGAGAAAATCAAGGATTCAGGCATGACAGTTTCAGCCATTGCTGACAAAAGCGGTATATTAAGGGAAACGCTATATAATCGCATGAGAAGTGGAAACTTTTATGCATCTGAAATAGTAGCATTGACAGGGGTTCTTCATCTTACCCGAAAAGAAAGAGATGATATTTTTTTACCATAATAGGTGAATAAAATTCACGATTTTATTTGAGACAGAAATGTAGAAGGGAGATGAGAGATTGAAAGGGAGTGACATAAAGGTATATCTGGTAGAACATGGACTTAAACAGGCGCATATTGCTAAGAGAGCCGGGATATCGGAACCTATTTTTTGCATGATGCTGAATAATAAAAGAAGAATAGAAGTGAATGAGTACATGCGGATATGTGATGCAATCGGGGTACCGTTGGAACAGTTTAGGTTTTAGCGAAAACAAAAAACTGATAGAGGCTATGTCTCTACCAGTCTTCAGCCAAATTTTTTAACCTTGAACTTTTTGCAGGCTTACGCCACACAAGACATAGCCAAATGTTTCTTGAAAAGCTCCGCCACTTACGCAGTTTTGGTTCAGCAACTTTTAAATGCCCATTAGCTGACGGAAAAAGAAGGAGTATCCGGCATGGCTATATGTACAGATTTAAGGAACCTGCAACCTCTTAAGCTGTAATTGTAATCAGCCCGTGTTTCATGCTTCTTTTTTATAGTCATGCTGATTGCTGCATTTAACCAGTTTATAGTGCGTTGGTACCACTGTTGCGACCTTCAGTTTAAGGAACGGGGCAATCCAGTTTTTTTATCATATTGATATTTCCTTTCATGCCCGATTTGGGTAAGAAAATATTAACATATTCTGAATAAAAATTCAAGGTTTTTAAATTAAAAACACAACGGAAGGGAGATGAGTAAATGGAAGAGCCACAGAAAAATATTTCAAAGACATTGGGAATTTTAATACCTGATGGATGTAAGCAAATATACGTTTTTGAAAATGAGAGTGATTTCTTATCTGCAGTGCAAAGCGGGCAGATGATTCCCTTGTATGGAGCCAAAAGGCATGAAAAGGACTACTTGCCTCTGTATATTGCAATGGAAAATCAAACGAGATCAGAAAGAGAGGGCCATTGAGGGTGACTGTTACCCGTCCAAATAAATTCTACTGCAGAGACTTGGTTTGGGGAATCAGATATAACATCATGTTCTTTCCAGCCAAGAGAGATATATCTGTCGCAGATTTTATCAAGAGTGTCATTGGTAACAGGTTGTCTATGAATAATGGTTCGCATTTATAATCGTCCTTTCTTTTTTAGCGATTATAGCACATTAGATTATTTATTAAAACAGAAGGGAGATGAAAAACATGATCATAGCCATTGTATGGATTGTATCTCTGATATGCATATTCATTATGAATAAGATAAAGCCGGATATTCTTGTTGGCTACGCAGTCTATGTAATAGTAATTTGTGTGGCATTTACAGTTTTTGCAGTATATCGCTTATATCTGAGATGATGCCGGAAGGAGTGAAAAAGGATGGGTCATAGAATTGCTCCAAATTTCTCGCATTTCACTGGAAAGACCAAAAGTAAGAGAAAGCATTTGAGAACCTATAAGCCCAAAAGAGTACATAAAAACAAGTATTCCAAAGAAAGGAAGTGATGAAACAGAATGGCAAGAGAATTGTTACCATTGTCGGAATTGGAAGATCTGTGTAATCCAATAGTGAACTGGCTCAGAGAAAATGGAAATCCGTATACATTCGTAAAGATTTCTGATGAAGGAATTGAGGTAACAGAGATAGCAGCAAGGATTCCAATTCAAAAGACGGCTGATTCATGAAAATCAACCGCCCAATACATTACAACACACGACTATAACGATGAATCTTATCAAGTCGTGATAAAGCAGAACCTAAAGATGGAGAATTTAGAAAAGCAGTGTATTCAGCCTGTGAAACATTGTAATACTGGTAGATTGCTCCGTTATGGAATTGCACTTCCATAATATCATTCTCCCATCCTACATTAGCAATTCTGCTGGATGATACAGGATGTCTGTTCATAGCAGTCCCCCTTTCATGGTACTCAGATGTATTTGACATCTTGTAAATCAATTATAGCACAACAAAATAATATGTTCCATGCCTTGCACGCGGTGTACAAGCACCGCAGATTCCCCTTCACAACATCTTAAGATGCACGGCTGTCCCCCGGCTGTGCATCGCGTGGAGGGCATGGAAAGAAAGGAGAGAATGTATGGCAGAAAAAAAGAGAGTGTCTGTGGAAGATGCAGCAGCAGAGATTGGCTGTGCAGCGGAATTTTTAAGACGACAGATGAAAGCAGGTAACTGGGATCTGGGTGCTGTGGTAAAGCCGAGAGCCGGACAGCAGAATTATACCTATTATGTTTTTCGGGACAAGCTGAATACGTTCCTGGGTATAACGGCATGAGAAGAAAGAAGCTAATCTTTAAGAAGGTACGAAATGCCGTGGAAATGGTGGTAATCATTGCATCCTATCTTACCATAGCCGGAGCGCTGGACGAGCAATCCGAAGTACCGATGATAGTAGCAATCATTGCTGCTGTAGTCTTTGGTATTTCGTGCTGGATCCATGAAATGGACTGCAAATGAAAAATGGACGATCAAGGAAGCCGCCAAGATCGCCCACACAAGAAAAAATCTTTGTATGCATTATAGCATGCTATGAGGAAAAAGCCAATGTTTTTTAGAACTTGTAACTATTGTGGAGCTGCACTGGATCCGGGAGAAAAATGTGATTGTCAGGATCAGAAGCAGCAGAGAGACGAACAAATAAGCAAAGCCCTTCGGATGGACCCGTGGGGGCAGATGGAATTTAAGGAGGTAAATGATAGTCAATGTCTGTTGAGATGATACAGCTTGGCAGCAGAGAAGAATGGTTGAAGCACCGGGATAGGATCGGTGGATCAGATGCATCTGCAATTCTCGGTATGAATCCATATCGGACAAACATTGAATTGTGGCAAATCAAGACCGGGCAGATGATTCCTGAAGATATTTCTGACAAGCCCTATGTGAAATATGGCACACAGGCTGAAATGCATTTGCGTGGACTGTTCCGGTTAGATTTTCCAGAATATCAGGTTGAGTATGTGGAAAACAACATGTTTCTGAATGATCGTTTTCCATTCGCGCATGCATCTTTGGATGGATGGCTGACTGATCAGGATGGTAGGAAAGGAATTCTTGAAATCAAGACTACAAACATCCTGCAATCCATGCAAAAGGAAAAATGGAACCACAGAATCCCTGACAACTACTATATTCAGGTGCTGCATTATCTGATGGTAACGGAATTTGATTTTGCTGTTTTAAAAGCGCAACTGAAATATGAACTTAATGAAGATGGGGGCGTTTACATACAGACAAGGCATTACAAAATTGAGAGGTCAGAAGTGCAGGAGGATATTGATTTTTTGGAATCTTCTGAAAGAAAGTTTTGGAAGCAGGTGCAGGAACGGAAAAGACCGGCACTTATGCTCCCAGATATTTAAAAATTAAGGAAAAGAGGATAAGACATATGGAATTAAAAATGAATGATTACCAGTTACCCGAGAAAATCAGCTTCAATTTTGATGAGTTGAAGCAGGAACTGACAGAAAAGGTCAGCATGTATGAAACCTTGGTCTATACGGATGATCAGATCAAAGAAGCCAAGGCAGACAAGGCGCAGCTTAATAAGCTGAAAAAAGCCCTGAATGATGAAAGGATCAGACTTGAAAAGGAATATATGCAGCCTTTCAATTCCTTCAAGTCGCAGGTCAATGAGATAATCAGCATCATTGACAAACCTGTTGCCCTGATTGACAAGCAGGTTAAGGAATATGAGGATAAGCAGAAGCAGGAGAAGATGGAGCAGATCAAGGCTTTATGGTCTGAAATGGATGTGCCGGAAGGTCTGACACTGGAAAGAGTTTTTGAAGATCGGATGCTGAATGTGTCCTATGGTCTTAATCATGTGAAGCAGAAAATGCTTGATGATATCAAACGATTCAACCGGGATATGGAAACTCTTGCAGCACTGCCGGAATTCGGATTTGAAGCACAGCAGGAATACATCCGTACATTTGATCTGAATAAGGCACTGGCAGAAGGTCAGAGAATGGCGCAGATTCAGAAGCAGAAGGCAGAAGCGGAAAGACTGAAGGCAGAGGAAGAAGCAAGAAAGGCTGCTGAAGCAGAATTTGCAAGAAACATCAATCCACCTGCTGAAGAAGTGGCAGCAACAGAAGAAACACCTGCACAGCCTGTAAGACAGTGGATCAGATTCGCAGCAAATCTGACGGTAGGCGAAGCAATGGAATTGAAGAACTTCTTCAGCACGCACGGTATCGAATATAAGGCAATTTAGAAAGGATGGTGTGAAATATGGCTGAAACAATGGTTTATACATGTGATATTTGCAAGGCAAGCAAATGTAAAAACGATCTTGCAAGAATAACAGTGAAAACTGATGGAATCAGAATGAAGGATGTCGGTTACAGCGGTCTTAAAATTGATATTTGCCCAGATTGTCTGAGGAAGAAAGGTTTTGTTGTTGATTTTCCTGAAAACAAGGATGAACAGGAGCTGGCTGAAATGAAAAATAAAGCAACACTTGAAGATAAAATCTATGATTTCTTGGTTGATATGGGTGTTGCATTTACGGAATAGAGAGGAATAGGTGAACAATATGCTTAGTTTAAATAATGGAGTTATGGAAATCAGGGGTAATATTCCAACGATATGCACAGATTTGTCTATGCTTATCAGAAGGATCAATGAAATAATTTCTGAAGATTTATGTGAAGAAGCAGCACATGAAATGATTATGTGTTCAGTTGAATTGGGTCTGAAATCGGATAATGAGATTCAGAAGGAAATACTTAAAAGATTGAAGGGAGAATTATAAAAATGGCAGTACAGAACAGTTTACAAAAAGCAACACAGCAAAGAAGGTTGGGAATGACAGCATATCTGAATCAGGATGCAGTCAAGCAGCAGATCAATTCGATTGTAGGAAGTAAGAGGGGAACAGCCTTTATTACTTCAATAGTTTCAGCGGTTCAGGCAACACCTGCATTGCAGGAATGCACAAATCCTTCAATTTTATCGGCAGCACTGCTTGGTGAATCACTTAATCTTTCAAATTCACCTTCTCTTGGACAGTTTTGGATTATTCCATTCAACAACAGGAAGAAGGGTGTGAAAGAAGCACAGTTTCAGCTTGGTGCGAATGGTTTCAAGCAGTTGGCAATGCGTACAGGGCAATACAAAGACATGGATTTCCTTGAAATCCATGAAGGCGAGTATAAGGGCAGAGATAAATACACTGGAAAGCAGGTGTTTGAATTCATTGAAGATGATGATGAACGTGAAGCACTTCCTGTCATTGGTTATATGGCATACTTTGAACTTCTGAATGGTTTCAGAAAAACGGTGTACTGGACAAAAGCCAAGATGGAAAAACATGCGGATCAGTATTCACAGGCTTTCAGCTTAGATGCATACAGAAAACTTCAGGAAGGAAAGATTCCACAGTCTGAATTATGGAAGTATTCATCATATTGGTATTCAAATTTTGCAGGCATGGCAGAAAAAACACTGATCAAGCATTTGCTGTCAAAATGGGGAATCCTTTCAACCGAACTTATCACAGCAATGGATGCAGATATGGCAGTGATCAATGAGGATGGCAGCAAAGACTATGTTGAAAATGATGATTCCATCATTGACATGGAACAGCCTTCACAGGAGCCTGCACAGCCGGAACCGGAAACACATGCACCAACACAGTCAGAAGCTGCACAAATGGATGCACAGTCGGCATTGTTTGGAAACTAAGAAGGGTTGTAACACCTTGTTCCCGACACTAATGCCGGGAGCAAAAAGAAACCGTTCATGCATTTTATATCACACAGAAGGCTGCCAGTGTGCAGCCGGAAAGGAGTGATCATGGAGATATTGGATATCATTACTTATGGTCATGAGAATGCAGTTAGCAGAAGCTATCTATCATCACTCACGCATATGACGGATCGTAAGGTAAGGCTTGCTATCCAAAAAGAGCGAGAGACGCACGTGATCCTGTCTACAGATGATGGAAATGGCTATTTCAGACCGACTGAAAAGGATTATGAATATGTCCGTATGTATCATGTCAGAGAAAGGGCGAGAGCGCGGACGATCCTTGATAATTTGAATCCGGTACTGGAGTTTTTAAGAGTACATGAAGGGGCGGTGCATAGTGGATAGTAAATGCAGCTTTGTGCTCTATACCGAGTATCTGGAGCATATAGCTTTGCTCACGATGGAGCAGAGAGGTTTGCTTTTTACGGCCATCCTTACATATGTCGCAGGCTATGATCCGCCGGTAATGGATGGCACAACACAAATGGCATTTTCTTTTATCAGATCACGGCTTGATCGTGATGGAGCCGCTTATGCTGACAAGATAAAAAAGCGGAGTGATGCCGGAAAACAGGGCGGCAGACCGAAAGCAAACGAAAGCAACGAAAAGCAAAAAAAAGCAAAAAAAGCAAATGCTTTTTCTGAAAAGCAAACGAAAGCAAATGAAAGCAACGAAAAGCAAAAAAACCCTGATAATGTACCTGTACCTGTATCTGTTAATGATAATAATAAAAAAACATTGTGCAAATCTGCTGATGCAGATGCACTGTTTGAGCGATTGTGGAAGTTGTATCCCTGTAAGAGGGGAAAAGCGCAGGTCTCAAAGGCTAATAAGATGCATTTACTTGATATCGGATTTGATGAACTTCAAAGAGCTATCGACCGGTACAAGGCGGACTTAGATAATGAGACATGGAGAATACCACAAAATGGTAGCACGTTCTTTAACAGTGGATATGTGGACTATCTGGATGCCAATTATGATCCGGGGAAGAAAGCAAAGAACACAAAGAAAAACAGCTTTAATAACTTTGCTGACCAGCGTACATACGACTATGAGGAGCTGGAAAAGCAACTGCTTGGGAATTGAGGTGCAGAATGGGAAAAATAAATGCAAAGCAAAAGGGCGCGAGGTTTGAGCGGGAGCTTGCTGATCTGTTTCGCAAAATGGGATATGCAGGCGCAAGGAGAACAGCGCAGTATTGCGGAAATACAGGTGATGCGTCAGATGTGGTCGGTCTTCCTGGAATCCATGTAGAAGCAAAGCATCAGGAAACAATGCGGCTTTACGACTGGATGGAACAGGCAAAGCGTGATTCTGATGGTAATAGTGAATTGCCGGCTGTTTTTCACAAAAAGAATCGCGCTGACATACTGGTCACAATGACCTTGGAAGACTGGATGCAGATCTATGCAGCGTATGAAGCTGCTACGGTATCAGATGGCGATAACATAGATGTTAGGAGGTAATAGATGGAATCGGTAGAGAGTAGAGCTAAAGAAGCACTTGAAGCATATCTGAAATGCAACGAAACTGTAAAATCAGTATATTACAAGAAAATATGTGACCATGATTGCGATAATTGCAATCTGAATTATGCACAAGGCACATATGGCGATCATAAAGAAGCTGTGAAAACGGCAATACAAGCACTTGAAGAAGTACAGAAGTACAGAGAAATCGGAAGCATGGAAGAGTGCCGTGCGGCGAGAGAAAAACAGATACCGAAGAGGGCATATCATATATCGCCTGTAGATGATAATGATAATGCGAATGTGGAGTGCCCAGCGTGTCATGCCACAACAGATTATGCAGTCAATGTAATTAAAAGAGGGCATTGTTGGAAGTGTGGGCAGTTATTGGATTGGAGTGATGACAATGAGATTGATTGATGCTGATGCTTTAATCAAAGATTTAAGTTATTTATACACAAAAAATCATATTCCTGTTGATATGAGAGCGAGAGAAACATTATCAACAGTTATGGAGCAACCAACAGCCTATGATGTAGATAAGGTTGCGAAGCAGTTGGAAGAATTGAAAAGTCAAGTCCCTGTAAACAGAATCCTTGATAACATCATAAAAGATAAACCGAAAGAATTAGGTCAGCTAATTGCTTATGGCAAGGCAATCGAAATTGTAAAGGCAGGTGGAATAGATGAGAAAGTCAATTCCTAAATCAGTAAGAAAACAGGTATATGCAAAATACAACGGTCATTGCGCATATTGTGGATGCTATATACCGGAGAAAGGTTTCAATGTAGACCATTTGCATTGCCTAAAACATTATGAGTACGCAGAAGAATTTACCGGGATTGACGTACACGACATAAGCAATCTGATGCCGTCCTGCGGATCCTGCAATCGATATAAAGCAACAATGGATCTTGAAACATTCCGCAAGCAGTTACAGAAGATACCGGACAGGCTGAAAAGAGATGTGTGTACATACAATATTGCAGTCAGATATGGCATGGTGCAGGAAAACAGAGAACCGATTAAGTTCTATTTTGAGAAAGTAGGTGGATCGGATGCCGATTAAGCCAGAAAATAAGAAAAGATATCCGGCAAATTGGAAGGATATCCGAAAAGACATTCTTGAGCGAGCAGACAATAAATGCGAATTTTGCGGAATTGAGAATTATTCTATCCGCGAAAACGGCTCAAAAGTCGTTCTGACAATAGCGCATTTAGACCATACACCGGAAAATTGCGATTATAGCAATCTTAGAGCGTTATGTCAGAAATGCCATAACAAGTATGATGCAAAACACCGGGCAGAGACGCGGAGAAAGATAGGTGTAACGGATGTCAATTAAACCGATTTTATTCAATACAGAAATGGTTCGGGCGATTCTGGACGGACGGAAGACCTGCACCAGACGTGTGATAAAGCCGCAACCACAATCAAGGCTATGTTATACATATGCAGGAAGCCACAAGGGTTGTGTAGGAAAATGGACATATCCAAACAGGGGAGCACGCGAATTTTGGGGCGAAGAATATAGGCTCCCGGAAAATATAAAGGATGAGGAATTAAGAAAACAATGGAATCCACCATATCACACAGATGATGTTCTGTATATTCGCGAGACATGGACGGAGGAATGTGGAAAATATTATTATCGTGCAGACTATGACAGCGATTATTTAGACCCATGTGAAACCTTATCTGGTGGCTATCCGGCAAGTTGCAGAAATCATCCGGGATGTGATGGATGTATGGCAACTTCAACGAGAATACACTGGCGCCCATCCATTCACATGCCGAAAGAAGCTGCCCGGATCTGGCTCAAGATTACGGATGTGAGTGTGGAGAGGTTGCAGGATATTACAGAAGATGGCGCAAAAGCAGAGGGAATATATACACCAAATTGCAGAGGATGTAACGCCACATTTAGATGTGATTTTTGGAATGAGGGCTATAACGAATTTGATGAATTTATGGAAATCTGGGATAGCACCATCAAGAAATCCAACCTTGACCGCTATGGTTGGAATGCAAATCCGTGGGTCTGGGTAATCGAGTTTGAGCGGTGTGAGAAGCCGGAAGGAGTGTGAAGGTATGGAAGATAACAAAAATGAAATGTCAATAACAGAAGCTATTGAAAGGTGCGACATTATGCTAAACGCTATCAGCATCAATGGCGCAGAGAAAGGTTTTGCAAATGATGATAATGGATTTCCAGATTGTGTAGTAATGAAATCCCTTATTAGAAGATGCAAATGGGCTTTGAAAAAGCAGATTCCGATGAAACCAAATAAGGCGGTAGGTTCATTATAATGGTGGCAATGCAGAAACAACCGTATGAGTTAAAAAAGAAGCGATCAGAGCTCCGGGCAAGAGAATTTATGACACAGATGGATCTGAGAGGAAAACAGGCACATGTAAGTGTAGGCGGTCTCGATAGCATCACATTATATGTCTTTCTGAAATCGATAGGGATAGATGTTCCTGCAATCTCTGTGTCAGCACTGGAAGATAAAAGCATACAGAGAGTACATAAGGCACTGGGTATCACAATATTAAAGTCGTACAAGACTAAGGTGCAGGTGCTTAATGAGGTTGGTTTCCCTGTGATCAGTAAAAGAATAGCCGGGAAAATAGCTCTTTTGCAGAATCCTACGGAAAAGAATAAGACTGTGCGACATGCTATTATCACAGGCGAATGCGGAGAACTGGGGCATTTTCAGAAAAACAGTCGGATGAAATTACCACAGAAATGGTTAAAGATATTTGGCGGTTATGAAAATGAGAATGAGGGTGTGTATTATCAGAAGCCTAACTTTAAGGTATCAAATGACTGCTGTTATTGGCTTAAAGAAAAGCCCTGTGATGATTGGGCAAAAGAACATGAAAGCTATCCTTTTCTGGGTATGATGGCATCTGAAGGTGGTCAGAGAGAAGAAGCACTTACAGATCATGGCTGTAATTACTATGGGAAGACGGTTATGCGATCAGCACCTTTTGCCCCATACCTCAGAAACGATATCCTCAGATTGGCGCAGGAAATGGATGTATGGTATCACAAACATTTAGAGATTTTTGAAAAATTGTATTATGAACAGCCATATAGCAGAAACGGAGCTGGTGAAATTATTCCATATGAACCAGTCGAGAGCATTATACCCGAAATCTATGAAAAGATTGAGAAAGATGATCAGGGCAATCTCAGAACGACAGGAGCACAGAGGACAGGCTGTAGCATGTGTGGTTTTGGAATTCATATGGAAGAACGACCACACAGATTTGATAAGCTGCGCGAAAGAAATGAAAAAGAGTGGGAATTTTATATGTATAAATGCTGCACTGATCCGGAAACGGGAGAGAAGTACGGATGGGGCAGAGTGCTTGATTATATAGGTGTTCCGTGGGAAGACGTTCCGGCGGTACAGCTTGAATTGCCACTTGAAGAAATGATGTAAAAAAGAAAGGAGCCGGAACCTATCCGGATAAAAGGCGCGCCGGGTTCCTTTGAGAAAATGAAACAAGTATTGAAATATACGGGGGCAAAATCCCGAATAGCAAATTGGATAGTAAGCAACATGCCAAAGCATACGGTGTATTTGGAGCCATATGCAGGAAGTTTGGCGGTATTATTTAATAAACCACGGTGTCACATAGAGACAGTAAATGATCTGCATGGTGAAGTAGTGAATTTCTTTCGAGTTTTAAGGGATAATCCTGATGAATTGAAACGGCTGATAGAACTTACTCCATACAGCAGAACTGAGTACGACCTATCTTATCAGAAATCCGATGTAAATGTTGAGCGGGCAAGGAGATTTTGTGTCAGATGTTGGCAAGGGTTTGGTTGTTCTAACCTATACCATAATGGATTCAAAAGCGGTCAGCAGACGAATAGTCCTAATCCAGCAAAATCATGGGCGGAATATCCGGATGTCATTACTCAGGCATCAAAGAGGTTGCAAGGTGTTCAAATAGAGAATCTTCCAGCGATAGATCTTATCAGACGCTATAACACATCGGACGTTTTTATATATGCAGATCCGCCGTATTTACAAAGCACCAGAAAAAAATATTTATACAAGTATGAGATGACGGATGCGGACCATCTTGAAATGTTAAAAGCATTGGAAGAGCATCCGGGACCAGTGATGATAAGTGGATATGAAAATGATCTGTATAATACTGCGCTTAAAGGGTGGAGAAAAATAAAAAAGGATACGCTGGCAGAAGCGGGAGTAAAAAGGGAAGAAGTTTTGTGGTTGAATTACGCTGATACGCAAATGTCGCTTGAAGCAGACTTCCCGGAGGTGATGCCATGATTAACGGAGAACTGATCGTTGACAACTTCGCCGGTGGCGGTGGTGCTTCCACCGGTATAGAGTTAGCAACTGGATACAGCGTTGATATTGCGATCAATCACGATCCAGAAGCCATTAAGATGCACAAAGCGAATCATCCGAACACCAAGCACTACTGTGAAGATGTGTGGCAGGTAGATCCGGTAGAAGCATGCAAAGGGCATCCGGTAGGACTTGCCTGGTTTTCCCCGGACTGCAAACACTTTTCAAAAGCCAAAGGCGGTAAGCCGAAAGATAAGTTTATCCGCGGCTTGGCATGGGTAGCGTGTAGATGGGCTGGACTGGTAAGACCGAGGGTAATCATGTTGGAAAATGTAGAGGAATTTAAGACTTGGGGACCATTAAACAGGGGACACCATCCAATCAAGAACAAACAGGGTAAAACATTTGAGCGGTTTGTTCAGCAGCTTACAGATCTTGGATATAAAGTGCAGTTCAAAGAACTGGTAGCTGCGGATTATGGAGCACCAACCATGCGAAAAAGATTTTTTATGATCGCTCGTTGTGATGGTCAGCCTATTGTATGGCCGGATCCGACACACGCACCAGCGGACAGCGAAGCAGTTAAAGCTGGATTGCTGAAACCGTATGTAGGAGCATACACGCAGTTGGATTTTTCGCTACCGTGTCCGAGTATCTTTGATACATCCAAAGAAATAAAGGAGAAATACGGCATTCGGGCGGTACGACCGTTGGCGCCTAAGACAATGGAGCGGATTGCAAGAGGACTGAAAAAGTTTGTGCTTGAGAACCCGGAACCGTTTATTATCCAGTGCAACCACGGCGGCGAGCGCAGACCGAATGATATTCGGGAGCCAATGCCGACAATTACCGGAAAACACGGTTACAGTGTGGTAGAACCTTACATGATTCCTATTGGATATGGCGAAAGAGACGGACAGGCACCCAGAGTACATGATGTAGAGAAACCATTGCCGACCATAGTTGGGAGTGGAAAACATTATCTGTGCGAGCCGTACATGGTACAGATTGGGCAGACAGGATTTACGGCAGACAGGAGCAAGGATGTGAGAGAACCTCTTACCACGATTGTAAGTAAGAACGAGCATTGTTTAATAAGTCCTACACTGATCCAGTACCATTCCGAAACTGCTCAGGGAGAAGTGAGAGGACAGACGATAGAAGATCCAATCATGACCGTAGATGGTTCAAATCGATACGGACTGGTTACATCATTTCTGAGCAAGTTTTATAAATCTGGTATAGGGCAAGACTTACGGGAGCCGTTGGGAACAGTAACTGCAAATGCAGGAGGTGGTCACTTCAGCGAGGTCAGAGCCTTTTTGATTAAATACTATGGAGATGCCACAGGACAGGATATAGAGAAACCACTTGATACAGTTACGACCAAAGATAGATTCGGACTGGTAACAATCGAAGGTGTGGATTATCAGATCATAGATATCGGACTTCGGATGCTGGAACCAAGAGAGTTGTACGGATGCCAAGGATTTCCAGATGATTACATAATCGACCACGATTATACTGGAAAGACTTATCCGAGAAGCGAACAGGTGCGCAGGTGTGGCAATGCAGTATGCCCGCCGATACCTGCAGCACTGGTGAGAGCAAATCTACCGGAATTATGTGTGGCAGAACGCACACCGAATATGCAGATCAGAGCTGAACAGACCGGGCAGCTCCGGTTTGCCTAAGAATGTATAACATGAAGTAAAAACAGGATCCAAGCGATCATATACTCACCCCGTTATTAGTATATGCGGAAAGGATCGTTTGGATACTGGAAACTATTTAGAAATAGAAAGGAAGAAAATTATATGAAAAAGAAAATTATGTCACTTATTATGCTTGTGTGTATTGCTATTAGTCTGGTGGGATGTACCACGGCAGATACAGTCAATTATAACCTCACAACAGATGCGGATGAATTCAAATTGTACAGAAAAATCACTGTAACAAATGCAAGAACAGATACCATTATGCTGCAGGCAGAAGGATATATGAGCCTTGACAATAACAGTAACAATGAACTTGTAGTCACGATTAAGACCGGAGAGGATACATATTACAAAGATTATATCTATCTGAATGATTGGACTTGCTATGTGATGGAACAGACAGAGCCGACAGGTACAGATAAATATCATTATCAACTGGTATTTTATCCAGAAAGAGTTGTGCCATATGTTGATATTAAATAGATTTTTTGAGGATAACAAAGTGGAGGAGCAACTATGAGCGAAACATTTTACAAGCCATTAACGCCACAGTTTAGGGCGGAGCTTAATAAATCAATCGATAAAAACATGGAAGAACTTAAAACCTGTCAGAATAATGTATATGTATCTATGCAGAGAGCAGCCAATAATGCTGCAAGAAAGATCATCAATGCGCTGCCGGATGGTTATCCTATGCCAATGGAGAGAACATATAGGGATCATTACATGGACAGGTTTGAAAGGAGATACTAGATGCCGGAGAGATATGATAACCCAAGAGATATAGCGCAGCTCATGCATCAGACAAAGCGGCTGCAGCAGTCAGCCGAGAGAAGTCCATTTACAGGACTGGTGACATTGTTCTGCTATGTGCTGTGGAAAGATTACAGATACAGCCAGAAGAAACTTGCAGAATTCTGTGAGCAGATACATAAATACGAGGATCAGTGGCATGACAAGCCAATAGATCAGATTCATGACAGACTGGATGATTATGCAGGCTGGTGTGTAGAATATGAGGAATATACAGAGAAAGATTTCCCACACTTCCGGTCTAAAGTAGCGCAGAAGGCTATCAAAGAGCAGATCCGGTGCAATAATAAGATCAATGATCTTTCAACCAGGTATATGACATATGGCTTTTGTGTTTTGATAGATGATGGATTCGGACGGCGGAAACTGACCAATCTCAAAGATAAAGTGCAGAAGCAGATGAATGATGTCACAAAAGCCGGGAGAGAAAAGAACATAATGGATCTGTGGCGTGAGCTGATAGACGGAGCTGGAATTTACATCGAAAAACCATTGTTTGATTAAAGGAGAAGCCGTGAAAGAACATTATTTAACATCGGAAGCCGAGAGAGCTTACCGGAAAAGATATTATCAGAAGAACCGAGAAAGGATCCTTGCAGCAGCCAAGGAGAAGAGATCGGATCCTGATTTCAAAAAAAGACGATCAGAGTACGGTAAACAATATTGGGCAGATCACAGAGAAGAGCTGGCACTAAAGGCTAAGAAAAGACGTTTGCAGGGTGCACTTGAATGTGGTAAAATACAATCAAATATGACCGTATGCCAATAGGGGCATGCGAAGGACTAAGTGGAGTCAGTTACAATTTGTAGCTGGCTCTTTTTATATATGCAGAGAGAGGAAGTGAGATAGCGGAGAATTACCAAAAGGCAGAACAAGATTATATGGCAGGAATGAAGTATAAAGACATAGCCGAAAAGTATGGTACCACTATCAACACTGTCAAGAGCTGGAAAAAGCGGTATGCATGGAATAGAGAGGGTGCACCCAAAGAAAAAAGGGTGTGCACACAAAATAAAAAAGGTGCGCAGGTAGAAAAGATTCAGATTGATGATGGAACGAAAGAAACTTTGCAGAATACCGATCTCACATCAGAGCAGCAGATGTTCTGCATTTATTACAGCCGAACCTTTAATGCTGCCCAGAGCTACCAGAAAGCTTATGGTTGTCAATATACGACTGCAGTGGCGCATGGATATAAGTTGTTGTCGAACGTGGTTGTTCGTGCGGAAATAGAACGGCTGAAAGAAATTAAGCGTCAGCAGATTGTTGCAAGTGCAGACGATATAGTAGAACTGCAGATGCGAATTGCCTTTGCAGATATTGGCATCTATATGTCATTTGGTAGAGAGAATGTGAGCGTAATGGGAGCGTTCGGTCCAGTAAAGGATCCAGAGACTGGCGAATATATGAAAAAAGAAGTAAATGCTATTAGACTGAATGAATCAGATATGGTTGATACACAGATCATACAAGAGGTGAAGCAAGGTCGGGATGGTGTCTCTATTAAACTGGCAGATAAGCAGAAAGCGTTTGATTGGCTAACAAAATATTTCCTCATGCACCCAGAAAGTAAATACCGGGCGGAATATGAGAAACGAAAAGCCGAGAAAGAGGGCGGAGAGACTACAGAATATGAATCAGATGGATTTATGGAAGCACTGCAGTCTGATGTGAAAGACACTTTTAAGGAGGATGATAGCGTCGAAACGTAAAGCACTATTCCAGTTTACGCGGTTCAGCCATAAGCAGAAGGTAGTCCTTGAGTGGTGGATGCCCGGAAGCCCATATGCGGACAAAGATGGGATCATCTGTGATGGTTCTATCCGATCAGGGAAAACAACGGTTATGTCTCTATCGTTCGTTATGTGGGCAATGGAAACCTTTAACGGTCAGAACTTCGCTGTATGTGGCAAGACAATCCAGTCCCTGCGTCGTAATGTGATCGGACAGCTCAAACTTATGCTTATGTCTCGTGGTTATCAGGTAGAGGAACATCGATCAGAGAACTATATTATTATCCGCATGAGGGACAAGGAGAACACTTTTTACCTGTTCGGTGGTAAGGATGAAGGATCACAAGATCTGATACAGGGTATCACACTTGCCGGCGTATTCTTTGATGAAGTTGCACTGATGCCGGAATCATTCGTAAATCAGGCAACAGGACGATGCTCTGTAGACGGTTCCAAGTATTGGTTTAACTGCAACCCGGAAGGTCCTGACCACTACATAAAGCTGGAATGGATAGATAAGATCACTGAGAAGAATATGATCCGGGTGCATTTCACTATGCGGGACAATCCAAGCCTTGCAGCAAAGATCATTGAACGATATGAGCGGATGTATAAGGGCGTGTTCTACGATCGTTTTATCTCCGGTTTGTGGGTGCTTGCTTCTGGCATCATCTTCCGGTACTTTGCAGAGGATGATACGCCGTATCTGTTTGACGATAAAGATATATTTGATGATAATGGAAAGCTCAAGGTTCCGTTCTTCAAGATTGTAATGGGAATTGACTTCGGCGGTATGGGATCCATGACAACCTACAATCTCACAGGATATCAGAACAGATACAGGGATTTTAAAGCATTGGAAGAGGATGGGCTTCCACTGTCAGAAGACATAGACAGTAAGAAGATCTGTGATAAATTTGTAGAGTTTTATCGTATGAGCATAGAAAAATATGGCCGCGTGGACTGGGTGTTCCCGGATAGCGCAAGCCCGACTATGATCAACAGCCTGCGGAGTGCTGCCAAGGAAGCAGGATTGCCATATCAGAACATTAAAGGGTGTCGTAAGAATGAGATATCAGAACGACCAAAGACTGTAGATATGCTATTTAACAGCGGCAGGCTGAAGATCAATAAGAGATGCACACAGACAAGAAAGGCTATAGCATCTCTGAGATGGGATGAAGATCATCCGGATGTACCGGAAGATAAGAACATAGGCAACTGCAATGACCGATGGGACAGCTTTTGTTATACGTGGCTGGATTTCGTCGAATATATTGATTTAAAGAGATAAGGAGAAGAACACGGAAGGATGCGTTAAGAATTTTTTAGTAGGCAAAGGATACACAGTAAACGACAAGGCAATGACTGTCATACAGTCGTGTGACGACTGGTATGCGAACAGAGTGATCGAAGCATTCCATAAGCGCAAGACGATCAACGCGGTTCCATATGAGCTTTCCCGGCTAAACCTCGGAAAAAGATGCTGCTCTGATGATGCTAACCTGTGTGAGATTTTGGAGATCAACGCAGGAGACGGGGAACAGGCTGATTATGTGAATGATGTGCTGAATGGCAGCATGTTCAACACACAATACAGAAAGCAGCTTGAAAAGACATCAGCAGATGGTACGGTTGCATGTTATATCCGTTTGGACAATGCCACCTTCATGGATGATGGCTCTGTCCACGACGGCGTGATCAAGCTGAATTATGTGGAAGCAGATGCATTTACACCACTCACAGTCGAAAATGATGTTGTGGTTGAAGCAGCCTTCTCCGGAAGCACACTTGTAAAAGGGAAAAAGCAGACCACACTTGTTTTGTTCACTCTGGGTGAGAATGGACTGTATACCGCGGAAACGCATGTATTTGACGACAAAGGGAACGAGCTGAAGGATCTGGAAACCGTAGTACAGCTTGGAGATGTGAAGCCGTTTGCCGTTATGCGCAATGCGGAAGTCAATAATATCGATGATATGGAAGGGTATGGTCTGCCAAAGCTGCACAATGCCATCCCCGCACTCAAGATAGCGGATCTGTGTTACAATGTGCTGTTTACGGATCTGGACAAGGCTGAAAAGATTGTACTTGTCAATGAACTGTTATGTGATTTCGATAAAAACGGAAAGCCTGTTATGACGACAGAGCAGAAAAAGCTGTTTGTGTTTACCGGCGAGAAGTTGCCAGAAGAAAAAGGCATGATCCAGGAGTACAATCCAGAGATCAGGATTGAGCAGATTACCAAAGCGTTTGAATTGGCTTTGTCACTACTGTCTCTGTCATTCGGCTATGGCACCAAGAAATACAGCTTTGAGAATGGGCAGATCACAACAGCAACGGAATATATAGGAGAAAGGCAGGATCAGATGCAGGAGCTTAACCGGCAGCGACAAGAAGCAACACGGTATATTCAGGACATCTGCAAAGCCGTTATGTGGTTTGCAAATACCTTTCAAGGGAAGCACTTTAATCTGGATCAGGAGATTTTGATTGATTTTGATGATTCCTATATCACAGATAAGGAATCTGAGCTGGAAAGAAAGAGAAATGATGCTTTGTCCTTTGATATCCCGCAGCTTACTGTATGGTATCTGATGGATGCGTACAATCTGACCGAAGAAGAAGCTACAGCAATGTTGCCTAAGCAGGAAGAGCCACAGGAGCCGGAAGAAGATTAAGGAGGTAGCACACGCTTACAGATGAACAGCTGCAGATCATAGAGGATACGATAGCACCATTGTTTCAATACCTCGAACATGAGGTAATAGTTGACGTTGCGCGGAGAATCGGAAAGACCATGACATATACAAGGACAGCGGAACTGCAGGCCATGAGTATGTACCGCCTTGGATATAGCCCGGCGCGGGTCCGGTCAGAAGCCATGAAGATATTAAATGCAGATCCGAAATACCGTAAAGCGGTAGCAAAGAATACCTTGGAATACAAAAAGGATGTAAGGAATCTTATCAACGATATAACCAAGCAGGCGATGCTTGCAGGTGATGAGCTGATTGCAGGAGCCGGCAACATGGCATGGGTTAATGATCTGGCAATCTGGAAAGCTGCCAATAAGACTTTAGAGGATAATTCCTATTTGCAGCAGCTCATTGATGCATATGGCAGGCAGACAGAGCAGAACATGAAGAATCTGACAAAGACCACAGGATTTAAAGCCAAGAGCGGGTTTGAGAGTATTGAAAATCTGTACAGACGTGAGATGGACAAGGCGACGATCAAGGTATGCTCTGGGACTTTTACAAGGGAGCAGGCGACAAGAGATGCAGTAAAAGAGCTTGCGCAGAGTGGATTAAGATCGGTGGACTATGCCAGTGGATACAGTATGCAGATAGATACAGCCGCACGCATGGCGATCAGAACAGGTTGCCATCAGATCAGTGGTCGGGTAGAAGATGCTAATATCTTACGAAGCGGTGAAGGACTGGTATATATTGAACATCATGCAGGAGCACGTAACACCGGATCCGGTCATGCGAACCATGAACAGTGGCAGGGTAAGGTTTATTCCTTTAAAGAAGACGGAACAGACTATAGCAAGGAAGCTAAACGAATAGGACAGGATAAGATAGAAGATCTGTGGAAAGCGACAGGTTACAGCTTGGATGGCAGACATGAGAATGACTTGGAAGGTCTGTATGGATATAATTGCCGCCATCAGCATTATGCGTGGTTTGAGGGGATCTCGGAGAAGGGTGAGTATCAGCCGGAGCCGGATCCTGTCACATACAATGGAAAACCCATCGACTATTATGCACAGACACAGAAGATGCGGCAGATGGAGCGCGGGATCAGAGCATTAAAGCGCGAAAAAGAAGCCTGTAAGAAGCTGGGTATTGATACCACAGAGACAGATGCAAAGATCAGCGCAAAGAGAAGAGAGTATAATGAGTTTTGCGACTTATGCGGTATCAGACCACATACAGAGCGGCTCAGATATGATTGCAATACCAGCGAGTTGAGAAATACAAGGACTTATGAAAAATTTGTCACTGCATCAAGAGAAAATGCAGTGTATGCAGATGAAATAGTATCAGCGCAGAGTAAACTCGGCAAACTGGAACAAAAGGAAATAATAAAAAGAGGTAAAGACCTTGATTTACCAGTCTTTGATAATGGAAATCTTGGAAAAGCATATAGAAAATGGAACATCCAAAAGGAAAGTGGATATTATGACGTTGTGGGACATGGATCTCCGGAGATTATGGAATTCTTTGGGAGAAAGGTAAATGATGATATTATTGCAAAAATAATCAAGGGCAGATCGGACTACAAGGGGGAAAAGATACGATTATTATCATGTATGACAGGACTGGCAGACGAAAAAGGTAATTGTTTTGCGCAAAGACTTGCAAATGCTTTAAGTATTGAAGTTCAAGCTCCAAACAAATTGCTATACTTGCATAAAAATGGTACAATACACGTAGGAAGTAGTGCATATAAAAATGATGGAGAAATGATCACGTTCTATCCAAGAAAGGGGCACAAAAATGAAAGAGATAACCAATAATATTGTATTTGATGAAAAGAAATGTGCTCATGTAATGAAAGATGGAGCCCAGATACAGGAGTGCAGTGAAAAAGATAAAGTGCTGAAGTATCTGCGGTCATTTGATGTGGATAGTGTATCATCTGGATATGTATATGATTCTGTCAAAAAACAATATACCGATATGGAAATTGAGGGGTATTCGGATGGGGAATATGCATGGGAATCGTCACAGATTTATTATTTTGAGAATTATGATATAAAACTAAGTGATGCATTTATTAAAAAAGCAATAGGTGTATAATTTGGAAGGAAAATATTATGGATAATTTCAAAGCGGTATATAAAATTTTATCTGCACTGGAAAAGGCAATGGACTATCCGGAATTTGATATCTCACAGGTCGATCATAAAAAGCTGGAGGTTTCCAAAGAACGATGGTGCAGATATATTGAGATGATGAGTGATGTTGGCTATATAAAAGGCGTAGAAATATATGAAAACATAAATGGTGAGCTTACTGTGAGTGCAGATGATATAAGGATCACTTTAAAAGGCTTGGAGTATCTGCAAGAGAATTCCATTATGCAGCGTATGTATAATGCTGTGAAGGGAATAAAGGAAGTTGTACCGGGACTGTAAAAAATATAGTTGCCATTGATTTTACTGTGAGTTATAATAGATTAAGGAGGTCGAACGTATGACCGATAAACAGATTATAGAAGCCATTCGCCGGATCTGCTTACGCGGGAACAATGCAGAAGTAAAAAAAGCGAAGGACGGTACACTGGTAGTGTACGAAGTGAAAAAGAATATTGCCGTCAGATAAATTGGTATCTGGCAAGAGCTAATAGGAGCTGACTTGTACGAAAAGTACAGGTTGGCTCTTTTTTATTATCTATCGCACGGTGGAGAAGGCTGGTCATCTCGTGAGCGTCGTGAGCTTAAGATCGCAGGTTCGAATCCTGCCCGTGCTACTATCCCTACCGGAGAAAGTCCGGTAAATAAATCATTTAAGGAGAGACAACATGAAGAACATTTTAACTATCTTGCAGGAACTGGGAATCGAGGTTCCGAAAGACAAAGAAGAAGGTCTGAATTCTGCTGTAGCGGAAAACTATAAGCCGGTAGCCGACTACAACAAGCAGAAAGAAAAGCTGGACGCAGCCAATGAAACGCTCAAGGCAAATGATACTGCCATGAAAGACCTTCAGACGAAGCTGGATGGATTCAAGGACGTTGATGTATCCGGTCTGAATCAGAGAATCAAAGATCTTGAAACTGAGAAAGAGAACATCCAGAAGGACTATGATGCGAAGATTGCAGATCGTAATTTTGATGATCTGGTCAAAGAAAGTATCACAGCGGCAAAAGGCAAGAATGCCAAGGCAATTACTGCTTTGCTTGATGTGGATACACTGAAAGCATCCAAGAATCAGAAAGAGGATATTGCTGCAGCACTGAAGGCGCTGACCGAAAAAGAAGATAGCAAGATGCTCTTCGGAGAGCCGGAGCCAAATCCGGTAGGAACAGGAAACATAATCGGACAGGTAAGAGGTGGCAGCAATGTTGATGCAGATGAAGCTGCTATGAGAGCAGCGATGGGACTGCCACCTGTGCAGGAGACAAAATAAGGAGGATTAGAACACGCCAAACACTATTGCTTTAGCAAAAAATTATGTACCTCTGCTTGATGAGGTATATCAGAAAGAATCTGTAACAAGTGATCTGACAGGCGATCCGGCAATGGCAAGAGCCGGTGCAAACGCAAGAGAGATTGTATATCCGCAGATTGCAGTTACAGGACTTGGAGATTATGACCGCAACAGTGGTTATACACAGGGAACAGTAGATTTCACATGGAAATCGACAGAATACAATTACGATCGTGGTGCCAAATTGTCCGTAGATGTTATGGACAATCAGGAAACATATAACCTTGCTTTTGGTATGGCAGGTGCGGAACTGATGCGTACTAAGGTTGCACCGGAAGCAGATGCATTTACCTTTGCAACACTGGCAGGAATTGCAGGTATTTCCAAGGGCGAAGCAAAGACTATTTCTACAGCGGAAGCATTCCTTGCAGAGTTATTAGAAGCAAAGAATACAATGGACAATGATGAAGTACCGGAAGAGGGTAGAATCTTATATGCAACTTCAAATCTGCTGAATGCTCTTATGATGATGGATTCTTATAAGTCAAAAGAAATCCTTGCGGCATTTACAGTTAAAAAGGCTGTGCCACAGGGAAGATTTTATACATCTATTGATCTTTTGGATGGTAAATCTGCAGGAGAGGAAGCAGGTCACTACCGCAAGGGTACTGCAAAGTACGAGAAGACAAAAGACGTTGCTCCGGTATCCGGCAAAACATATTATACAGAGGATGGTGGTGTATATACACCTGTAGATGGTTCCAGTGCATCATCAGGATCTATGTCATCTTATTATGAGATGGTGACTACTGAAGCTAAGGAAATCAACTTTATGATTATCCACAAGCCTGCAATCATCAAGCATGATAAGCATATCGTTTCCAATATTATTCCGGCGGATGCCAATCCGGATGCTGATGCTGACATCATTAAATACCGCAAATATGGTCTTGTGGATGTATACAAGAACAAAGTGGCAGGTATCTATTTAAGCCACAAAGCGTAAGGAGGTGCCAGGCATGAGAAAGGTAGGAATGGGAACAACCAAGGACGAAAAGGCAGAGGTTGATTTATTGAGAGAGCAGAATGCAGCTTTTGAGAAAGAGATCAAAGAGTTGAAAAAGAAGAATGCAGCTCTTGAGAAGAAGTCGAAAGACAAGCCTGAGCAGTAGAAAGAGAGGGAGCAGTATGACTTATATCACATGGGAGTTGTATAGCTCCCTTTTCCATAAAATTCCACAGGATAGTTTTGATCGGATTGCCCGAAAAGCCAGCATGAAGATGGATGCTCTTACGCATACCAGAGTGCAGAAGTTTATGAGTGAGTACGACGATGAGACAGCTACAGGTTTCCAAAAGAATGTCAAAGCACAGATTGAAATGACCTGTGCAGAGCTTGCAGAAGCCATGTACGGACATGAGAACAGCGCGATAGGGACAGGCGTTACAGCGGTAAGCAACGATGGCTATAGTGAATCCTATAAGGTAGTGACACAGTCTGAAAAAGAAAGCGAACTGCAGTCTCTTGTGATCCGTGGTCTTTCCGGTACCGGATTGGCAGGTGCGTTATGATCTGCAATGATGTTATGACCGTATATAACCATTACACGGTGGATGGCGCAGATAAGTGGCATAGGAGCGTTGTAAGCAGTGTCATGTGGCGGCATAACAAAACGGAAGTAATCACACAGGGTACAGAGCAGACTATCAGTAAGGCAGAATCGATTACCATTGATTTCAGACATGGAGATCAGGGCTATGTGGATCCTATCGAATTTGCGAAGCTGGAAGATAAGGCAGAACATTGGACACTGTCCGCGGAAGGATTGGACAAGGTTGTGCTTGGCGTATCAGACAAAGAGATCAGCAAAGCATATAAGCTGGCTGATTTAAAGAATGACTTCCAATATGTCGGGACCATATCGGCGGTATCAGATAACCGAAACGTCAACTTCCTGCCCAATATTAAGGTGGTGGCAAAGTAACGGCTATTTCAATCACAGTAAATGGCGAAAAGAGAAGCGACATCAGCCTGTTTTCTAAAGAATTTCCCAAGGCACTGGAAGCAGAGTGTATTGATAAGGCTATTTCAATCACGAAGCGCGGATCAGCGGATTATGTACCGTTTGATACAGGTGAGCTGAGAGATTCAGCAAGGCAGGAAGGTACAGATCTTGTATATGACACACCTTATGCACGTAGGCTCTATTATCATCCGGAATACAATTTCCAAGGTGCGCCGATGCGCGGGGCATATTGGCCAGAGAGGTATCTGCAGAATGGCGGCATGGACGAGATCAACAGAGCCATCGACATAGAAGTACAGAAAGGAGCTGACAAGCTAATCAAATGACAGTTTCACAGGCAATTATTAAATGGCTTTTATCCTTTAATTCTGAATACGGCAATATGTCCGGTATAGATACTGACATAATCAAGGGCACTGCAGCCAGCTATGCGCTTGTCAAAGAACCGGTACAGAATAAAAAGAAAGATATTCTTGGCAATGTGACATATACAGATCATTATCAGCTTGCTGCCCGTCTTGACAGCCAGACGAATTCTGACAGGATTGACAATGTTGCATTTCTGGAAGCATTGACAGAATGGATCCGGGAAAAGGACAAAGCCAAAGACTACCCTGTCATTGAGCAGGGGACAGTAACAGTAGAAAAAATTGAGGTTACTACTCCATTCTATCTTGGAAAGACGGATGGAGATAATAGTATATACCAGTTAACCATAGCTATCAAATATAAAGGAGAGTAAACACGTCACAGATTAAAAGAAAATACTTAGGGCATCTGATCGATGCAAACTTTGGATCAGGAACAGCAACAAACTACAGACTGGGTAAGGATCTCGAAGAGTATAACATTGAGCTTAACCCAGAAGTGGAAACGAAAAAGAATATCCTCGGAGAGCAGTCCGCAAAGCTCAAGAGCTATGAGCCATCATCTTCCATTGATACTTACTATGGAGATTACGACGAAGCTCTTACAACTGCGCTGCTGGCAAAAGCCAATGAAAGAGCAACAGGTGATGATGTCAAGACAACTGTCGTAGATTTCCTGATCAATGAAGAAGGAAAACTCGAATGGGCATACCAGGAAGATGCGGTAATCGCTGTGAAATCACTCGGTGGTGCCAACGAGGGTGTCAACATTCCATTTGATATCCATTACACAGGCAATCGTAAGAGAGTCAATCTGGATCTTACAACTTATGCGGTATCTGAGTATACCGCAGGCTAAGAAGCTATCAACCATTATTTGTTAGTATAGAGGGACGCAGACCTTTCTGATGCGCCCCTCACAGAAAGGATAATAACATGAGACAATTACAAATTAACACCAATACTGAACAGATCGCGATCACAGATGAACATGGAAATACAAGAGGCGTTATTGAGATCGCCAAGTCTGATTTTAACCTGATCGCCAGACTGGAAAAGCTGGGAGATAAAGTCGGAGAGACCATTGCAAAAGTACAGACTTCGGAAGAGATGTCAGATGATGAGCTTTTTGACACGATTGAAAAGCTGGATGCAGAGCTGAGAAACGAGGTAGATGCTGCCTTTGGATATCCGGTTTCTAAAACTGTATTCGGAGCGCAGCACTGCCTGTCTACTTGTGACGGAGAATTCTTTATCGTGAGATTTATCAACACGATCGCACCGGTTATCTATGAAATGTTCAACGCGGAATACGATGAAAATAAATTGAAGAAGTATGTTCCACAGGATCATAAGAAGAAAGGAACAATATGATAGGACAGCTCCCGGAAAGCCTGACTGTAAATGGAAAAGATTATCCGATCCGATCAGACTACCGGGATGTCCTTGCAGTAATAGAAGCACAGGCAGATGATGAACTGACAGACATGGAAAAAATGGTAGTAACCATCTATATGTTATATGCAGACTTTGGCTGTGCTTCTGACGTTTTAGAATCTGACATCGATATGGAAGAAGCCTATTTGCAGGCGGTGTGGTTCATGAACTGTGGACAGGGTGATGTAGATGAGCCCCAGGGCAAACCTACGTATGACTGGAATAAGGACGAGCAGATGATTTTTTCCTCTGTCAATAAAGTAGCAGGAAAAGAGATCAGAGCGGAATCCTATCTGCATTACTGGACATTTATGGGCTTTTTCAATGAGATACAGGATGATCTGTTTGTAACAGTCGTATCCATCAGAGATAAGAAGAATAAAGGCAAGAAACTGGATAAATGGGAGAAAGAATTTATCCAAAACAATCCGAAGCTGTTTGATATTCAGACAGATAGTATGGCAAAGAAGTTAACGGAGCAGTTGAAAGCACGGCAGAAGTAAGAATTAAATTCGGGGCAGATACAAGTGCATATGTAAAGGGCATTAAGTCCATGCAGAGCCAGCAGAAGAAGCTGACAGATGAGATCACAAAGACAAAGAACCGGATCTCGGAGTATGAACGTAAGCAGAAGGCATTGGAAACTCCCAATAAGGAGACTGCGGAGTGGAAAAAACTACAGAGAGAGATAAAGAAAGCTGAAGAAGAACAAAAAATTTATGCTGATCTGATGGAAATTATCTATGAGAAAAAGGTCAGCGATAAATATGAAACCAGTGGAGATATGGACTATGCCAAGAAGATAGGTCTTGAACTGGCTCGGAAAGATAAGGATTACAAAAAGCTTGAAGCATCAATGGAAGCTGCTCGGGTTAAGGCAGGTGTGCTTAGAGAGAGCTTGGAAACAACACCACGATATCAGTCCACAGAAGGATTGCAGGCGCAGAAGCTGGCAAATCTTGACCGTATCGGCGCAGCAAAGGATAAGCTGGAAACTCTTGAAAGGAAACTCGAGGAAGTCCAGCAGAAAAACAGTGTGGAAGGATCCCAGAAGCTGTTTAAGAGCATGAAATCCAACGCTGCAAAAGCGTTTAATACGATATCATCCGGTGCAAAGACAGCTATAAATGGGCTGAAAAAGCTGGGCACTATTGGTGCAAACGCATTCCGGGAGTTACGTGATCATGCGAAGAGTACAAATAAGTCTACCAATGGACTGGCAAGCTCAGTTGCGAAGATGCAGAAGCGTATGCTGGGACTGGCAAAAACCGTACTGGTATATCAGATGATGCGGACAGCTCTGCGTGGTCTCAGAGATTATATGGGCTCCATGCTCAAGACAAATAAGCAGTTCATGAACAGCCTTTCAGCAATCAAAGGCAATCTGCAGACTGCTTTCTATCCGATCTATCAGACTATAATGCCGATCTTAAATTCCTTTGCAAGCGTGCTTGTGAAAGTGACCGGGTATCTGGCTACCTTTTTCAATACCCTGCTCGGTCACAATGTAAAAACCTCTGCCGGGGCGATCAAAGATCAGGCAGATGCGACAAATAAGCTTGCAGATGCCACGAAAAAGGCAAACAAAGAGCTGTACAGCTTCGATGAGATCAATAAGCAGTCTGATAATTCGGACAGCACATCTTCCGGCGGTGGTGGTGGCATCACAACAGATGTGGCTGATACGGCAGATGTCTCCAAGATGGTCGAAATGCTCAAGCAGGCATGGAGAGACAGCGATTTTACCGAACTCGGCGAAATCGTAGGCGGCAAGATCAAGGATGGACTGGATTCCATCAAATGGGATAAGGTACAGCAGACCGCAGTTAAGATCGCAGCCTGTATAGCCACTTTTATCAATGGGGCATTGTCTGTATCTGGGCTGGATACATCTATCGGTAAAACAATCGGAGAAGCCATCAATACAGGTGTGCTGGGGCTTGATACGTTTCTTAAGACCGTAAACTGGGCACAGGTTGGTACATTTATTGCCGGCACTTTAAATTCAGCGATCGCTACGACCTCATGGGCTGGGCTTGGTGGTACGATTTGTGATGGTATCAATGCATTTTTCGGTACATCAACGAATTTTGCTACACACTTTGATTTCTCAAATCTGGGTGCATCGGTTGGCGAACTAATCAATGGAGCAATCACAAAGATAGACTGGGGTACGGCTCTGTTTGGTGCGAAAGCATGGGGAACAGGTATTGCAAATACAATCAATACAGCCGTGTCTGCAACCTCATGGGATGCTGTAGGAAGCACAATAGGTAACAGCTTGTCTACGATCATTGCGACAGCTCATAGCTTCATTAAAACGGTAGATGTTAAGGCTATGGCAGCAGGTATTGCTACGGCAATAAATAATGCCCTGAAAACGACAGATTTTGAAGCTCTTGGGGATACGATCGGTACAGCTATCGGAAATCTGGCGGGAAGCATTGCAACATTTTTGAAAACAGTAGATTGGAGCAAAGTTGCCAAAGCGGTGCTGGATACTCTGAAAGGTGTTTTTAAGGGAATCACAGAAGACAGTGATAATATGAAGGCAATCGGAGCGATAGTGGCAACTCTGATTGGAGCTGCCATTGCAAAGCAGGCGGCTGCAAGCTTATTTACAAGTGCAGCAGCAAAGATTATCTCTGCAATTAGTGGTGGTCTTGAGGGTTCAACCAGTTGGGCATCTTTGGGCAGCACAGTAATGAGCAAGCTGAGTACAAATCTGACATCAAAGGTGAGTACACTTCTTAATGATCAGGTATTCCTTGCCAAATTTGCATCAATCGGAACAACTATTGCAACTTGTGTGGGAACGGCCATTGCAGGCTTTGAACTTGGTAAGAATTTGGGATCATATTTGTTCCCAGAAGACGCGGATTACTATGATAATTTTAAGTGGTCGGATTTCTTTAGTAGGTTCAATTTAGAAGATGCAAAGGGTGCATGGAAAGAGTTTATTACAGAGATCACCGGCGGCGATGATGGAAACGGAGTAAAAGGGCATGAACCAAAGATAAAATTTTCTGTGGATGATAATTCTGTCAGAGAGTCAAATGACAAAATAAATTCTGGACTTAAAGTTACAGATACGGCAGCAGGTGCAGGTAAGGTGTTGGGAGTAGGAGTTCAAACCTCGGCAAATGCATCTACGATAACCAGTGCAAGATCAGATATTGCAAATGGCTTTACCGGGAAGAACCAGGTAAGTGCATCTATTAAATCTGCTGTAGATACTGGATCAGCAAATACGGCAAAGCAGAATATTGTTAAATCATTTGCGAATGTAAGTACAAGCATTAGGATCAATAAGGCGACAAACCTTAAAAAGGTAAAAAGAGACATTAGATCGAGCATGAAGAAAACAAATGCGTCTTTTAAAGTACAGGCAGACACAAATTCCATCAAGCAGGCGAAAAACGCTATCCAAGATGGATTGCAGGGAATCTCAATTACTGCAACGGGAACGATCAAATGGGAACCTGGTCAAACATCACAGACTGTCAAAGATTCTAAAGGTAAGGTACATACTATATATAAAGCAATGGGTGGCATTCTTGGCAGTAGTGGATGGCTTCCTATAACCCGCTATGCAACCGGCGGTCTTCCGAAATCGGCTGAAATGTTTATGGCAAGAGAAGCAGGTCCCGAACTTGTCGGACGGATCGGCAGCAGGACAGCAGTCGTTAATAATGATCAGATTGTGGCATCTGTATCTGAAGGTGTATACCGTGCAGTGGTTGCTGCTCTTGGATCCGGCGGGAATCAGCAGGCTATCAACCTTGCCCTGCGGCTTATTATGGATGGTAAGCAGACCACACAGATTGTGATTGACCGGATCAACGAAATGATTGACACAACCGGGCAGATACCGATCAGGATATAGGAGGTATACACGGCACATTATTACAATTTGAAGTTAAACGGAAAGCAGATGCCAAATCCGAAGGATGGCGGTGTTTCACTTTCCAAAAATAAAATATGGTCAAGTAATACCGGAAGAGATACAAACGGGGATATGACCGGAACGATCAAAGCGATCAAGACAAAGCTGGAGATCCAGTGGGAAGATCTGACACAGGCGGAAGCCGGATTGATTGATTCGGTGGTAAGTGATGCAGCAACGCCATTTACAACCGTTTCCTATGTGGATGTAAATGGCACGAATCAGACCATGACCGCTTACTTTGGGGATCCGGTTTATGGCATAAAGAGATACGATGTAGATAAGAAACAGCAGACCTATGATAGTGTCAGCGTTTCGACAGTTCAACAGTAAAGGAGAGATAACATGAAAAATGCAGAAGTTATTGCGAGACTGAATCTGATCAACAAGATGCAGCAGGATGGTGTGAAGCTGCCTGTAAAGGTAGGCTATGCACTGATCAAGAACCGCAAGGCAATGGAAGAGGTATATGCAGCATATGACGAGAAGCGATCAGAGATTATGAAAGATAAGCAGGCGGCAGATCTGACACAGGAAGAGATAAAAGAGATCAATGAGCTGTTGTCAATCGAGAATGAGATCAAGCTGCATACGATCACAGAAGATGATCTGATGCAATGTGATGCGTTATCATTAGAGGAACTGACAGCACTTGAATTTATGATTGAGGGATAAAACACGAAACAGGCAACTACAGCATTTCGGGCAAAATCGAATAGCGGTCATGCATTTTACCATGCAAAGGTAGGAGATATTACAGAGGGTATTATCTCTATCAAGTACAGCGGACAGATCAATGCTGATACATCCAGTCCGGTCATTGGATCGACCTGTGCACAGACTGTAGATATTGCGTTGACTTCGGAGCTGGATCCTGCCAAAGAATATGCCATCAATCTGGGCATTATGGTAGGTTCTTCCATTGAATATAAAAAGCTGGGCTTATTTACCTTTGAACGACAGGAGATCAATGATGGGCAGTATCGGTACAAGGGATATGACCGGATGATGTATAAATTCAATATGCTCTATTCCACAGCCCTTACCGGTGCACATAAGACCAGCGAGTATATGGCAGAGATCGCGCGTCTGACCGGCGTTCCGTTTGTATCTGCTTTGGAAGATATCACGATCACAATGCTGCCTGGTTATACATACCGGGAAGTTATCGGCTATATCGCGGCACTGCATGGCGCGAATGCGATCATAAACGATGAGGGTAATCTGGAATTTCGGTGGTATACGCAGTGTGATTATTCGCCGGCGCATATTTATATGGGCGGTATTACCTATGGAATGACCGATGATTATACATTGAACATGATCAAGTGTACCGTTACAAAGCAGACGGACAGCGGAAGTGAGGATGTGACATACACATCCGGTACCGGCTCGACGGGTATCAGCATCAACAATCCATTTATGACACAGGCATTGCTTGACAGCATATATGTCAAGATCGGCGGGCTGGTTTATCGTCCTATGACTGTCAGTTTTTCGGGGGATGTGCTCCCGGAGCTGGGAGATATCGTAAATGTGGTAGATTCCGGCCAGACATATAAATGCCCGATCATGCAAATGTCGCATGATTATGATGGTGGTATCAAGACGGAGATTGTCAGCGTCGGCTCATCTGCAAGTGAATCTACGAAAGATACTTCGGGACCACTCACCAAAGCAATGGAAAGATATTATGCGGATCTGGTACTGATCAATGAAGCCTTTGTAACCAAGCTGAACGCGCAGGAAGCAAAGATTGATAAGCTGGATGCAGAAAAGATCACGGTATCATATCTAGATGCTCATTATGCCAACCTGCAGCTCACTAATATAGAAGCAGGTAGCATCAAGACGGCAATGATCGCTACCGGAGCCATTGAGACCGCACAGATTGCAGATGGATCCATAACAGATGCAAAGATCGTGAGCCTTACAGCAAATAAGCTGTCTGCAGGTACTATTGATGCGTCTAAGATCGAGGTAACCAACCTTAATTGTGCCAACCTGACGGTAGGTACGATCAACGGTCAGCAGATAGCAAGTGGCGCGGTGGATATGAGCAAGCTTGGTAGTGACATGACATCATGGATCACAAGCACCGACAACGGCGTAAACAAAGCTCTTGCTGATGCGGGGATTGCCAATACAAATGCTACAGCGGCAAAAAAGACAGCTGACAGTGCAAGTACCACAGCAACAGCTGCTTCAAAAAAGGCAGATACAGCACAGAGCACAGCAGATAGTGCCAGCTCTGCAGCAGCTTCTGCAGGTACAAAAGCGGATAATGCAGTCTCTATTGCAAATGGGAAAAATACAGCTTATTATCAGACTTCTCAGCCTACAGGTGGAACCTATAAGGTCAATGATAACTGGTTTGATACAGATGATGGATATCGGATGTATTACTGGAATGGATCCAAGTGGATGCCTACAGAATATGGTGCCAGTGCTATCGCGGCAAATGCAATTACCGCAGATAAGATTGCTGCCAGTGCAATTACCGCCGGGAAGATTGCAGCAGGAGCTATCACAGCCGACAAGATAGCAGCAAATGCCGTTACAACCAATAAAATAGCAGCTAATGCTATTACAGCTGGACAAATAGCCGCAGGAACCATAACTGCAATGCAGATAGCATCCAAAACGATAACGGCAGATAATCTTCATGCAGATTGTATTACATCGGATAAAATTGTTGCCAGTGCGATCACAGCCGACAAGATAGCTGCCAATGCGATTACAGCAAATAAAATAGCAGCAAATGCAGTAACCGCGGATAAATTATCTGTTGCTTCATTATCAGCAATATCAGCGAATCTTGGTGCTATTACCAGTGGAAGTCTGAATATCGGTTCCGGTAATTTTGTTGTAGATACAGCCGGCAATCTGACAAATAAAGGCACTATGAGTATTGGTAATGGCGGTATTACTTATACACCTGCTGGTGGACTGAGTGTATTTGGAGATATTAAAGTAAAGAATGCTCTTAAGATGTACTTCAATGACACGACAGGAGCTTATGATGGTAAGGAACATTATTTTGATGCATTGAAAATTACGATAATGTCGGAAGCACCATATCTGGATGTGATGTCAATTTTTACAGAAGGCAGTGCAACATTCAATGGTGGATTGGCTACGGCAGCAGCACTAAGTGCAGGCTCATTAACTGTGAGTGGCGGAAGTACACTTATTGGAAATGTAACTGTTACGGGTAAGATTTATCCTAATGGAGGAATATATGCAAATGATGGTAGTTTGATAACATATGATTTTACATATAAAAGATGGGCAATATACTGCGCAAGTGGTAAAGGATGGTCTATATTTGATGGAGTAACATTTTCTGCTCCTAATTTTGCAACAAGTGGATATGTAACTTTCAAAACATTGGATGGTACCAGCAATCGATGTTGTATTGGTACTGTGAGCACAGATAAACAAAGAGTCTCCAATTTCGGTGTCAATGCATCTGGTGCACTAGTTGTCAAATGCCAGAGCGGTAAGGCTACCACATACGGAACGCATAAGGTTGTCGATGGTATGTCAGATCAGCGGTTGAAATGTAACATTTCGGACTGTAATGTGAGTGCACTCCCAATTATTGATAAGATAAGACTTAGATCTTTTGACTGGGTTGGATACAAAAATAATCGGCACCAAAATATAGGATTTATTGCCGATGAAATTGAAATGGTTGATCCTTATTTGTCTGATGGTGGAGGTGGTTATAATGAAGATGGCTCTATCAATATAAAATCTGTAGATACCTTTTATCTGCAGGGTTATGAGGTAAAAGCAATACAGGAACTGCATCAGATGATAAAAATGCAGCAGCAAATGATTTATAACCTGCAGTTTGAAGTTGCCAAGCTGCAGGCATAAATAAATATCAAAAAAGAAAGAGAGGACAAGAGCACGTTAGTAAAAACAAAGACAATCAGTGCAAATGGCAGAAGTACAGTTACAGTGGATGGAGTTGAGACAGTGGCAATGACCATGAATGCATCCATCAATGAGGACGGATCTATGAGTGTCAACAAGTATATCCAGAACAAAGAAGTCTACAAAGCAAATAAGGCAGCCTGTGATGCTGATTATGAAGAATTCGAGACATATGTAGACGGTTTGATGGAAGCATAGGAAGGAGAAAATCACGCAGAGAGAAGTAGTTGTAACAATTCAGTCGCTTATTACAGGATTTTTCGCATGGATCATGGCAAAGATGGGGATCCTCTTCCCGGTACTTATGATCTTTGTGGCATGCATGATCATTGATTATGTGACAGGTTACCTGGCATCCGCGAAAGAAGCTCTGGATCATCCGGGAGATCTTAATTATGGATGGTCAAGCAAAAAAGGAATGCTTGGAATCTATAAGAAATTTGGGTACATATTTGTTGTGGCAATGTGTATGCTGATCGACTGCCTGATCAATACCGCAGGGGTATATCTTGGATATGATGTGCCAAATGTCGCGATATTCACATTACTGTCTGCCTGCTGGTACATTCTAAACGAATGTCTATCTATTATTGAGAATGTGGGGCGCATGGGTGCTCCGGTACCGGCGTGGATCGCAAAGTATATCGCGGTGCTGAAAAATAAGATTGATCAAAAAGGAGAAGAAGATACACGGGAAAATTAACAGGACAGGGACTTGCGGATTTCGCAAAATCAAAACTTGGCACACCTTATGTCTATGGGGCTAAAGGTGCAAACGGAGTGCTGACACAGGCTTTTTATGAGTACCTCAAAAATGCCTACAAAGCTGTCTTTACGTACAGCTATCAGACAAAGATCAGACAAAAGAAGCTGATCGGAAAGGTATGCTGCGATTGCTCAGGGCTGATTTCGTGGTATACTAATCATGTGCTCGGTAGTTCTCAGCTTTACGCGCAGGCGTATACAAGACTTCCTATCGCAAAAATTAAAGATTTTGCCGTTGGTACAGTTCTTTGGAAACAGGGACATGTTGGTGTGTATATTGGTATTGAGAATGGTGTACCAATGTGCGTGGAAGAAAAGGGTATTGATTATGGCTGTGTCAAAACCAAGGTGTCTGCGACCAAATGGGTATATGGTCTGACCTTCAACTGGATCGATTATCTCTATAAAGAGAATCTTGCCGGAGAAGCCACATGGAAAGGTAAGAATCCATACAAACAGCCGACACGCACCATCAAAAAGGGCTGCAAAGGCGAAGATGTCAAATGGGTGCAGTGGGAACTGAGAGAAGCTGGATTTGATAGAGAATTCGTGTATAATGGTAAGAAATACAAAGCGGTTGCCATCGACGGTGATGCAGGTACCATTACAGATGCTGCCATCTGTGCATATCAGCAATCTGTAAAAATTAAGGTAGATGGCAAGTGTGGGAAGAACACAAGGGCAAAAATGATTGCTGATTAAAAAGTGTAGTTTCTTCCTATTTATAATTGGCTATTAGTAACAAATTAGTAACAAAAGTTTGCAAACCCGCATAAATAGGGCATTGTATATCGTGGTTTCTTAATGGAATCTTAATACTTTTCCTACCCGGGTATTAAGATTCTTTTTATATAATACTTTCAGGAGGTGAAAGAAATGGCAAATATTCTGGTATGTGACGATGATAAGGAGATCGTGGAGGCGATCAGTATCTATCTGTCACAGGAGGGTTATCAGATTTTTAAAGCATATAACGGAAGAGAAGCAATCGAGGTGTTACAAAAGGAAGATATCCAGCTTCTGCTCATCGATATTATGATGCCTGAGATGGATGGAATCCATGCAATGATCAAGATCCGCACATTTTCCGCCATCCCGATTTTAGTATTGTCGGCGAAATCGGAGGATGTAGATAAAATATTGGGACTGAATGTGGGTGCGGATGATTATATCACAAAGCCGTTCAATCCACTGGAGCTCGTGGCACGTGTGAAATCCAGCCTGAGAAGATATACGATGCTGGGAAGCTGTGCAGGCACGAAAAAGAATTATGTAGTCGGTTCTCTGGAGATCGATGATGAAGCAAAGATCGTCACAGTGGACGGAGAACAGGTCAGGCTGACACCGATCGAATATCAGATCCTGCTTCTTTTAGTGCAGAATCCGGGCAGAGTGTTCTCAACGCAGCAGATTTATGAAAACATCTGGAATGAGGAAGCTTATGGCGCGGAAAATACGGTAGCGGTACATATCCGTCATATTCGTGAAAAAATAGAGATCAATCCAAAGGAGCCGCGTTATCTGAAGGTTGTATGGGGCGTAGGCTATAAGATTGAAAAGTAACAGATAAAAATGAAGTGCAGAAGGAATTCTGTAAAAGAGGTAGGAAAATAAGAATGAAGAATTGGTTAAAAGAAAACAAGCGGCTGATCGCCGGTGCGATTTCTCAGATATGTGCCATGGGAATGGCTTTTGTACTGGCGTTTTTGGGATATTCCATGAATGTGGTAAACAGACAGGGCAGCTATTATACGCTGGATCTGTTTACAGACGAAGAAAATTTTGAGCAGACGAGTACATTTTATGATTTCCTGCATGCCGATCTGTCACAGCTTTCGGAATATATGGCTGTCAGCTCGCAGATGGAAAAGAACGGAAAGTATGATTCCGGTAAAGAAATCGATATATTTGCCTATAACAACAGAAAAAGAACTGTCAAGCCGGAGGTGGAGCTGCCAAAACTCATTTACAAAACAGGGGATCTGATCGCCTGGTGGAATAGTGAGGATGGGTTCGGCTATGAGTCATACGGTTCTACGGAAAGCATACCGGAGAAAAGTATGGAAACAACGGCAGAAGACGAAGAGACTGTCTCCTATATGATCGTAGCAGAGACAGCGGATGAGATGGCAGAAGGCGAATACAGTACAGAAAACAATACTGCTTACACAACAGATGAAGCAGCATTATCGGATGAAACGGAAGAGCAGCAGTCTGATATCGCAGAACAGACAATGGACAGACTGATCGAAGAATACAAGCCGGTCAATATGGACAGTCTGTATGATCTGACACTTCCCGATGGAATGACTTATGCAAATGTGGAACAGGCTGTGCAGCAGGCAGCAAGTGATCTTGCAACCAACTATACAATTTATAACAGCTATAAGCAGGTTCTTAAAGAAGATATGAATTTAAAATATCTGATGGTGGATCCGTCCGGTAAGGTACAGTATACCAATCTGGACCGCAGTAAGGATACAGATGCACTTATCACTGCCATGCAGGAATGCGGTGTCTATATGTGCTACGATTATGAGACGGATGAGCTTGTCTGTGATGGGGTAAAAGCAGGCAATGAAGTGCCTTATAAGAGCCTGCTCCATTCTTACCGCTACAGTTTTCCGGAAGGTGGTAAGCTGTATATCTGCGTGCGTACACAGGCAGATCAGGGAACAAATACAAAACTGCTCGGCAAATGGAATGAGGATGATGCTTATGCACAGGCAGCAAAAAGCTATACGATGCTGAAAAGCAAACTGCCTCTGATGGGCTTTATGATGCTGCTTATGATCGCAGGGGTACTGGCGTTGTCTGCACTTGCAGGCTATCTTGCATTTATCATTATGCAACCAAAGCGGGAAAAAGAGCAGCTGCGTTATTTTGACACCTGGTATACAGAGCTGGCAGCAGCCATTGCGATCGGCAGTGCTGTTTTGATTGGCGGCGTTGGCCTGGAGATTGCGGCAAGTCTGAATGACAGTGGATATGACACTTACAGCGGACAGATCGGGGCAAAGATATTTTGCGGTATTCTGCTCCTGACATTTTTCCTGTTATATTTGCTGCTGCTTGCCTACACAGGATCTCTGGTCAGAAGGATCAAGGCAGGGACGTTCTGGAAGAACAGTATCTGTTACAAAATTCTGCATATTGTGAAGGTAGTATGTAAAAGGTGTATCCATGTGATCTGCAGAGGTATCAGGTCTGTGTTCAACCATCGGTCACTTGCCGTCCGCAGCTTTGTACCGGTGTATGGCGGACTTTTGGGACTGTTTTTGGTAAACCTGTTTTTTGCCGGTGTCGGTGTGATCGGCATAGTCATTTTCCTTGATCTGATTGTTATCATACTGTATGGGCTTTATATTTATTACAGCAACCGGACACGGGAGAAAATCGTGGAAGGTATCACAAGGATCTCTGAGGGTGATCTTGCATACCAGATCGATACAGAGAAAATGTACGGCGAAAACAAGGTAATGGCAGAGGCGGTCAACCAGATCGGAAATGCTGTACAAAACGCTGTGACGATCAGTATGAAGGATGAAAGACTGAAAGCAGATCTGATCACGAATGTATCACACGATATCAAAACGCCGCTGACCTCCATTATCAACTATGTGGATCTTTTAAAACGGGAAGATATCCAAAATGAAAAGGCACAGGAATATATCAGGATACTGGATGAAAAATCACAGCGTCTGAAAAGACTGACACTGGATCTGGTAGAAGCAAGCAAGATCAGCTCCGGTAATATTACACTGAAGATGGGGCAGCTCAATGTTTCCGAGCTGTTTACACAGGCAATCGGAGAATATGAGGACAAATGGAAAGAAAAGGGATTGCAGATCGTGGCAGATGTTGAACCGAAGGAAGGGGAGAAGCCTTACCTGATCTGGGCAGATTCCGACAGAACATGGCGTGTCCTCAATAACCTGTTTGGGAATATTTATAAATATGCGATGCAGGGAACGAGAGTGTATTGTGATGTCAGACGTACCACAGCCATGAAACACTGTTATGCTGCAGATGATATGTGTCAGACCGGTAAAAGGGAAAGCAGAAATACAAATGAAACTTATGACGCAGGTGCAGCGAATGAAAACAGAATTGAGATAACGGTCAAGAATATTTCCGCACAGCCATTGAATATTGCGGCGGATGAGCTGACGGAGCGTTTCATCAGAGGGGATGTCAGCCGCAGCACGGAAGGAAGCGGACTGGGGCTTTCTATTGCGAAGAATCTTGTGAAAGCGCAGGGCGGAGAGTTTGAGATCTATCTGGACGGGGATCTGTTCAAGGTCAGCATCGACTTCCCGGCGTATACGGATAATACGCATTAACATGGTATAGAAATTAAATTTATGAAAGTATGAAAGAAAACGGCTCCTGCATGACAGGTATGCACGCTGCATATGCTTTTCTACTAGGGCACGTACTGTCAATCTATATGGCACGCGAACATTCGACATCCATGTCTCAGGTTCGCTG